>Ga0181612_160361_pt1 | contig 56199 bp, 43 predicted proteins | sample HoacroProtozoa21_FD_119630 | JGI IMG/M metagenome (GOLD analysis project Ga0181612, IMG submission 119630) | Hoatzin crop microbial communities from Cojedes, Venezuel. Combined Assembly of Gp0051906, Gp0051904, Gp0051908
ACGGCACCCACACCATCGATTGGGCCGAGCATATTGGCATGGGAACAAAGAACTACGTCTTAGTGGACATCGACAAGTAAGGCGGGAGTTATCGGGAGTTATTTGGAGTTAACGGGAGATAGCGGAATAGGAGTTAGCAGGAGATAGCGGGAGTTGTCCGAAGTTATTGGGAGCTAAGCCCACCGTGCTTGAGTTTACGGGAGGTTGTCAGCAAAATCAGCTATCGCCCTCCTAAAACCCTACAATAACCTAAGCTCCCTAAAATACCTATAATCCCTATCCCAAATCACTATAAGAAATCGCAAGAAGATGAAGCTCTGGATGCTCTCGTTCACACTGTTGCCAATCATTGGCAACATCTACGCCCTGTGGCGCATCTGGCATCTGCTGCCCTTCGGACCACTGTGGTCGTGGGTGGCGGTGGCGCTGTTGGCCGTGCCCACCCTGCTGTTCTTCGGGGCATTTGCACTGCCGTTAGACCGAATGTCCTTCCCCGTCGCGGCGGCCATCTACGAGATTGGCACGTCGTGGCTATTCATCCTAATCTATCTCGTGATGATATTGCTGGCTGCCGACCTGCTGAGAATGGTGCATCTGTTGCCGAGCCGACTGATGAACCACAGCGCTGCGGGCTCGACGGCACTATTGGTGGCGATGGTGGCCATCTTCGTGCTTGCGAACATTCAATATAATAAAAAGGTGAAACAGCCACTGCAACTGACCATGAATACGACGGCAAACGCACCCGACAACGCGCCCGACAGCACCGAAAGCGCGCAGTCGCCGAGGAAGATTCTCATGATAGCCGACCTGCATCTCGGCTACACCAACCGAAGGGCAGAGTTTCAGCGCTGGGTGAACATCATCAATGCCGAACAGCCCGACCTCGTGTTGATAGGGGGCGACATCATAGACGGAAGCATTCGCGCCATACGTGAACAGCAGATGGAACAGTTGTTCCACCAAATCGGCGCGCCCATCTACGCCTGCCTCGGCAACCACGAGTATCTCTCCGGACGGCGAGAGGCAGAGCTGTTCTACCGCGACGCGGGCATCCACCTGCTATGCGACGAACGGGCTGACATCGGCGACATCACAATCATCGGGCGCGACGACCGCACCAACCCACGACGGGCATCGCTGGAGCAGCTCACCGAGGGCATACCTCGCGACCGCTTCACCATTCTGCTCGACCACCAACCGTATAACCTGGAAAAGGCGGAAGCGGCAGGCATCCACTTCCAATTCAGTGGGCACACTCACTACGGACAAGTGTGGCCCATCAACTGGATTGAAGACCAGCTGTACGAGTGCGCATTCGGTCCGCACCAGAGAGAAGCGACGCGCTACTACGTTACGAGCGGACTCGGACAGTGGGGCGGCAAGTTTCGCATCGGCACGCGCTCGGAGTATGTCGTGGCAACCTTAGAGTAAGCGCCGCGACCGTTAGCACGCCTCGCCACCCTCACCAAGGCTGAAAAGACGCTATTTTTCGGCACGACGTGGCCGTTTCTGCTATTTTTTACGTAACTTTGCACCATTATGAATCAAGGACGACTTATAATCTTCTCTGCACCCAGCGGGAGCGGAAAGAGCACAATCATCTCGTGGCTCATGCGCGAGCATCCGGAGCTGCGATTGGCATTCAGCATCAGTTGCACCAGCCGACCGCCTCGCGGCCAGGAACGCGACGGAGTGGAATACTTCTTCCTCACGCCAGAAGCCTTCCGCGAACGCATCGCCAACGACGAGTTTTTGGAATACGAAGAGGTGTACGAAAACCGATTCTACGGCACGCTAAAGGCGCAAGTGGAGCGGCAGGCCAACGAGGGACAGAACGTGGTGTTCGACGTTGACGTGAAAGGCGGATGCAACATCAAGCAGTATTACGGCCATCGAGCACTGAGCATCTTCATTCAGCCGCCCTCGATAGACGAACTGCGCCGCCGACTCATTGCACGCGCAACCGACTCGGAGGAGATGATTGCCCAAAGAGTGGAAAAGGCCGCCTACGAACTGACTTTCGCTCCACGCTTCGACAAAATAGTAATCAACGACAATCTCGAACAGGCCTGCCAGCAAGCCTACGAACTGGTGAAGGCGTTCATAGACGCTCCCGCCGAATAAGCAAAGCCCTATCATCGCCTATAACCCCTAAAAGACCTATAATCCACAACCCTATCAACCGTGAAAACTGGCATCTTCGGAGGTTCTTTCAACCCCATCCACAAAGGGCACATCGCGCTGGCTCGCGCCCTGCTCAGGCAAGCCCACCTCGACGAGATTTGGTTCGTGGTATCGCCGCAAAACCCTCTGAAGCAGGACCAGCGACTGATGGACGACGACGTTCGCCTGCGAATAGTGAGGAAGGCACTGGCTCGCAGCAGCCGACTCGTGGCCTCCGACTACGAGTTCCACCTGCCGCGACCGTCGTACATGCACACCACGCTCACCCGAATGAGCGCCGACTTCCCCGACCGCGAGTTCACTCTCATCATAGGAGGCGACAACTGGGAGCACTTCGACCGTTGGTATAAGTCGCAAGAGATAATCAGCCGCTTCGCCATAGCCGTCTATCCCCGCGCTGGCAGCCAGATAGACCGTTCGCAGTTGCCGCCCACGGTCAGCGTGTTCGACGTTCCCTTGCTCAATGTCAGCAGCACAGAGATACGCCGACGCATCTCACAAGGCCTGCCCATAGCCGACCTTGTCCCCCGCTCCGTGGAGCCAATGATACTGCGCTACTATTCGGCTCTCCCCGCCGACGTGTAACCCAGTTTCCACCGCAGTCGCCGATAGTTTCCACTACAACGTCCAACAGTTTCCACCTCTTTGTTTGATTACTAAGGTGGAAACTGTTTTCTTTTTCCATAACAATAACATGCCCATCACTACCGCCGCTCTTTCTCTCCGTCGCCGCAACCAGCCCATAAAACCGCAAACGCCAGCCACTCGCACAACGCAAAACATCCCCGAAGCATCGTGGTGCTTCGGGGATGTTTCGGTTATTGCCTCGCGCGTGCGCACGCGTATATATAATAAGGTGTGCGCTGCGCTGAATTTTACTTCTTCTTTTCCTCTACGGCTGTCTCACCGTCCTCGCGGATGCGGCGTCCGAGAACCAGATAAGCAATCGGCGCTGCAATGAACAGTGAAGAGAGCGTTCCAAAGATTACGCCCAGTATCATTGCGAACGAGAAACTGCGGATGCTCGTTCCTCCGAGGAAGAAAATGCAGAGCAACACGAGCAGTGTCGTTACCGACGTATTGATGGTACGAGCCAACGTCTGGTTCAGTGAGTCGTTGAAGAGTTGCTGGCGGTCGCGCTTAGCGAAGAGCTTCAGATTCTCACGCACTCGGTCGAATACCACCACCTTATCGTTGATGGAGTAACCGATTACGGTAAGAATGGCACCTATAAATGTCTGGTCCACCTCCAACGAGAAGGGCAGGATTCCCCAGAGCAACGAGTAGAATCCTATCACGATGAGGGCATCGAGAGCCAGAGCTATGGTGGAACCAAGCGAGAACGCTACGTTGCGGAAGCGGATAAGAATGTAGATGAAGATTGCGATGATGGCAAGAATGACGCTGACAATAGCACCATAGGTAATGTCTTTTGCAATCGACGGACCTACCTTCATAGAGCTGATGATAGAACCACCTTGGCGGATGTCTGGGTTCTTGAACGATTCTACGTTCTCCTGTGTTACCATACCAGCCTGACGGAGCGACTTAAAGAGTATGTTCTCAATCTCGTCGTCAACAGTCGGGTCGTTCGACTCAATCTTGTAGTTCGTCGATACTCGGATGGTCTTATTATCAGTACCGAGAGCCAAAGCCGAGACGTTGCTTTCGGGGAACGCAGCTACGAGGGCCTTGCTAACATCTTCGGGCTCTACGGCTTTCTCAAACTTCAGTACGTAGTTTCTACCACCAGTGAAGTCTATACTCTTCGATAGTCCGCGGATGGCAAAACTTGCGATGAAGACAAGAGCTGCGATGCCCCAAATGGTGAACGACTTCTTGTAGGCTCCCATAAAGTTGAAGTGGGTGTTCTGCATCAGGTTCTTGGAGAACTTGGTGACGAACGTTAGGTCGAGCCACCTGTCGCGGTTCATCTGATGATCGTAAACGAGGCGAGTCATGAAGACTGCGGTAAAGAACGAACAGCAGATACCGATGAAGAGGGTAGTTGCAAAGCCTCGGATTGGACCTGTACCGAAGACGTAGAGGATGACTGCGGTGATGAGCGAGGTGAAGTTAGAGTCGAAGATTGCCGAGAAAGCGTTGGAGTAGCCTTCGTTCATGGCCTGCTTAACTCCCTTTCCTGCGCGTAGCTCCTCCTTGGTACGCTCGTAGATGAGCACGTTTGCATCGACGGCCATACCGAGCGTCAGTACTATACCTGCGATACCAGGCATGGTCAACGCTGCTTGGAAGGAGGCGAGAATGCCGAGCGTAAAGAATAGGTTGAAGAGCAGAGCGACGTTGGCAAGCATACCCGGTATGAATCCGTAGAGCATCACCATATAGATCATAAGGAGAACGAAGGCGATGACGAAGGATATGATTCCCTGCTGGATAGACTGTGCTCCGAGCGTCGGGCCGACTACCTCTTCCTGTACGATGCGCGTAGGAGCGGGCATCTTACCAGAGTTGAGGGTGTTGGCAAGGTCCTTTGTATCCTCGATGGTAAAGTTACCTGTTATCTGCGAGTTTCCTCCCGTTATCTCTGAAAGGATACGTGGAGCGCTGTAAACAGCGTCGTCGAGCACGATGGCTACGGCTTTGTCTATGTTTGCCTTACTGATGGCAGCCCAGCGGCGTGCTCCGTCGCTGTTCATCTGCATAGATACGCACGGGTGTCCGTATTGGTCGAATTCGTCCTTCGAGCCAGTGATTACGTCGCCTTCCAGCGGTGCGCGCCCGTTTGCCTCGGTTACCTTCAGGGCGTGGAGCTCGAAGATTTCTCCCTTCTGGTCGAAGTCGGCTGCCTTTGCGCTCCAACGGAGTTTAAGGTCGTCTGGCAGAATTTGTTGGGCGAGGTCGCTGTTGATTATCCTGTTTACTTCGGCGGTGTCGCGATAGCTGGCATAGCCTACGACGCTGAGCGACTGTCCCTGCGAGGGCTGGAAGATGGTGAAGAGCGGGTGCTCTTTCTTTGCCTGCTCGATGGCGGCCTTGTCTGACGATGCTGCGTCTTTCTTGCCGAGCTTGGCTGCGAGCGAGCCTGCGGCCTTGGCAGTGTCTGCCTTTGCTGCTTCGGCTACGGCCTTAGTGGTGTCGGCAGCTGCTTCTTCGGCGTTGGCCTTGGTGGTGTCGGGTGCTGCGGTCTCGCCCTCGTTAGCGTAGCGAGTGTCGAGTTGCGCGAGCAGAGGCACTATCTCCTGCGAGTTGAATGTCTCCCAGAATTCGAGGTTAGCGCTTCCTTGCAGTAGTTTGCGTACGCGCTCAGGCTCCTTGATACCTGGCATTTCCACCATGATACGTCCTGACGACCCTTCGAGCTTCTGTATGTTAGGCTGAACGACACCGAACTTGTCGATACGGTTACGCACTACGTTGAACGAGTTGTCCACCGCCGACTGCACCTCGGCACGGAGAGCTTCCTCCACTTCTTTGTCGCTGCTTTGGGTGTTCACCTTTCCTTTCATCTGCTGAGTGGCGAACACTTCTGCAAGTCGGTGTCCCGGCGCGTTCTTCTTGTAATTCTTGATGAAGAGGGAGATGAAGTCGTCTTGGCTTGACTCCTCTTCCTTCTTAGCTTCCTGCATCGACTTGACGTAGGCAGCGTCTTTCTTGTGGTCGGCAAGTACGTCGATGACGTCGGGCACGGAGACTTCGAGAATCACGTTCATACCGCCTTTCAAGTCGAGACCGAGCCCGACTTGCATCTCGCGGCACTGCTTGAGAGAATAGACCCCCAGATAGACTTTCTCGTTCTGAATGGAGTCGAGATACTCCTGGCCGGCCACTTCGCCCATCGCCGCCGCTTTTCGCTCGTAGTGGCTTGTTACGACGGAGAACGAAAGGTAGAACAGGCATACCAGGATGAGCAGCACTGCTACAAACTTTACTAATCCTTTGTTTTGCATATTATTTTTTATTATTTGATTTATCCTACATTTAGCGTGCAAAGGTAGTCATTTTTTGAGAAAACGACAAATGTTTTGCCGTTTTTCCACCATAAATCACTCTTTTTTCCCTATTTTAAGCCAGCAAACCATAGGATAATGGTCGCTGGCGTCGATGGAGCGGTCAACGTGGCACTGGTATGGCGTGATGCTTTCAGAGCACATTATGTTGTCAATGCGCACGTAGAAACTCTTTTGGTTGTACGATATTCCGGGACCCAGACCAGTGGCGGTATGGCAGTCGGTGAGCACCGAAGCCACTTGCCTGTGCGCATAAGAGAGCGGGTTATCGTTGAGGTCGCCGCAAAAGATGATGGGCTGGCTGGCGTGGCTCTCCAAGAACTGGCGGATGGCACGAGCCTGGGGCGCACGCAGCTTCACCGCGTCGGTCAGCTTGTCGAATAGTCGGCGCGACTCTTGACGCAGGGTGTCGCGTCCCATTTCGCCCTTCACCATCTCGGCGTAGTGGTTTCGGTCGGTCAGCGTCAGGTGGTTGCTTTCCAGATGATTGTTGATGACGATGACCTCCCTACCGTCGATGTCGAGAAAGTAGGCGGTGGAGCCGTTGGCCTTCGACGGATAGTCTATGGTCTCCTTGCGCTTGATGGGATAGCGGGAAAAGATGGCAGTGCCGTTGGCCTTCGACGTTCCGAGCTTGTCAACGTCGTGGTAGGGATACATGGAGTCGATGCGAGCCACCGCGCCGCGCTTGCCGTCGAGCGCCTCCTGAATGCAGACGATGTCGGCGTCTTGCTCCCTGATGTAATCCACTATCAACCCTACGGCCTCGCGCTTTGAGTCGTCGTAGCGTGGGGCGCCGGTGAAGCTCTGCACGTTGTAGGTGAGCACCTTGATGCTGCCGTCGGGGGCCTTTTCGCCAAAGTTTATGGGAAACCAAGTGCGCAACGGCACGAAGCAGACGATGAAACCGAGGATGGGAATCCACGCGCTGCGCCAGCGCACGGTGAGCCAGAACAGCAGGAAGGCCAGATTGACCAAGAGCAAGATGGGGAACACCATGCTAAGCATCGACAGTCGCGGCAGCAGCTCCGGATTGAACACGCCGGCGAAGCCCGTCAGCAGCATAACGAGACAGCTGACCACGTTGGCTCCTTCTATCACCCTGACGGTGAACTTCTTCAGCTGCTTTATCATTGGTTGCTTTGGTCGAAGAGGTACTTCTTCTCTTCCTTCGTGAGACTGTCGTAGCCGCTCTTGCGTATCTTGTCGAGAATGCGGTCAACCTCCTCTTGGTTCTTCTGCTTGCGAGCGTTATACTCCCAGTCTGTCTCGCGCTTCTCGCTGGTGTGCACGTGCATGTCTGCCGCCTTCTCGCCGCGCCGCTGCTCCCAGTTCCGCTTCAGCTTGTCGAAGAACTCCTCTCCTTTGAAGCGCCCGCCGTAGTAGCTCTCCGGGTGTCGCTGCCAATAGCGAATGATGAGGAATCCGAACAGCATGCCGCCAAGATGAGCCAAGTGAGCCACTCCGTCGCCCTGCTGACTTACAGCCGAGAACACCTCGATGGCGGCATAGAGGCAGACGAACCACTTTCCCTTGATTGGCACAGGCAGGGGGAAGATGAATATGCGCTCCTCTGGGAACGTCATTCCAAAGGCGAGCAAGATGCCATAAACGGCGCCCGAAGCACCCACCGTCGTCCATTGGTTCAGATAGTCGCCCATGGACATTACCACCCCGCCGAGGTTAACAGTCTGATAGGCCGCAAGTCCCTCCACCGAATACTGCACGTATTGCGCCACTTCCTGCGTCAGACCTGCTCCGATGCCGCAGCAAATGTAATAAAAAAGGAAACGGCGCGAGCCCCAAGTGTTCTCGATGACTACGCCGAACATCCACAATGCGAACATATTGAAAAAGATGTGCATCAGCCCACCATGCATGAACATATAGGTGAAGAGCTGGTACACGTGGAAATCCTCAGCCAGGAAGAAGTGGAGGCCGAGCATATTGTTCAGGTCGATGCCCCTTAGCTTTAGCACCTCCATTGCGAGGTAGGCGATGATGTTGACAAGCAACAGGTTTCGCGTCACGTTCGGTAAACTGCGCATCTCTCTATGAATCTTAACTTTTGGCGTTATACTAAAATCGGGTGCAAAATTACGAAAAAATCTGCTTTTTCCATATAAAAAGGGGGGTCAAACCACTTTTTTTGGTTAAAAAACCCACTTTTTTTGATTTTTTGTTTGTCCGTTGAAAGATTTAACCTATATTTGCGAAGAAAAAGCGAACATAGATCAATAATCACTTTTAAAACCGTTTAAATTATGAACAAAACAGAATTGGTGGAGCAGATTGCACAGCAGGCAGGTCTCTCCAAAGCAGACGCTAAGAAAGCTCTCGACGCTACCGTTGCAGCCATTAAGGGAGCACTCGTAAATGGCGACAAGGTCGCTCTTGTTGGCTTCGGCACTTTCTCAGTAAACGAGCGCCCGGCACGCGAGGGAATCAACCCCGCAACAAAGCAGAAGATTAAGATTGCTGCCAAGAAGGTGGCTAAGTTCAAGGCTGGAGCTGAACTGGCAGACGCACTGAACTAATAGTCTGTAAAGATTTTTGAAAGACGAAGGGAAGGTCGTGCCACGGGCGCGGCCTTCTTCCTTTATTGCCATCGACAAACTCCGTCGCCACCGTTCCCGCTCCAAACGACAACCCTGCAAGACCATAAAAATAAAGGATTCGTGCGTGTGCGCGTGAGATTCGTTTCTCGGACTCTGCTCTTTCCTCTTTGGGACGTCAATCTTACAAAAATCTAAAAACAACGGACGGAGAGTGTGGCGATTGTCGTGCGAAAGGTAGGCGAGCGTTTTCCGATAGGATTAACAAGATGGAAAAAGTGGGACTCTCCCTTAGGACGCAAATCTTCCATAAATCCTAAATAAAAGGGGGCGCGGAAGGTTTTTTGTCTGCGATTCGCGGAAACGAGACAGAACTTGGAGGATGGGGAAAAATGTGCGCCAAGGAATTTTGTTTGAGAAATTCATGTGGAAAGAGGGGACTACGGAAGGGGGAGAAAACGACTGTCATAATGGCACAAAACTTCTACCACCGTAGGAGCCGACTTCCACCACCGTGCGTCTTGACTCCTTCCACCGTGCGTCTCAGCTTCTTCCACCGTGGAAGTTTCGTCCCACCGCGGTGCGACTTTTTGCCTACCGTCGCAGCTGTTTATTACTCTGATAATCTTTGTGTTACGATTTCGCCGTTTTCGCCATCAACCACTCTGCCACGCCCTCTGAACCTCCACGAAACTCTGCCACGTCGTTCTGCGCTCCTACCGTTTCACCACCACCATTTTTATAAAAAATTATGCACGCAGCCATACATAAAAACGGAAGTTCGCAACCCGAATCTCCCCCTCCCCTGTTTCTCATAACCGCAAAAATAAAAACTTCCGCAAACCTTTTTATGAAAGATTCGCGGAAGATTTATGTCCTTAAAGACTATGGTGCGAGCGATTGGTCAGGCAGGGAAGAGCTCGGCGCGAAGGGCGAGGGCCCGGTTTTCGGCGGCCTCCATGATGGCTCGTTCGCCTGGTCCCTTGTCGTTGATGCCGCAGAGATGCAGTATGCCGTGTATGATGACTCGGTTTAGCTCCTCCTCGTAGGGCCGCTCGTATTGGTCAGCGTTGGAGCGAACGGTGTCGAGGGATATCACGATGTCGCCGCTTATGATGTCGCCCTCGGTGTAGTCGAAGGTGATGATGTCGGTGAAGTAGTCGTGGCCCAAGTACTCTCGGTTGACTTCCAGAATGTGGTCGTCGTCGCAGAACAGGTAGCCAATGTCGCCCACCTTTCGCCCGTAGCTCTTTGCCACGGCGCGAATCCAAGCCGAGGTGTCGCGGCGGCGAATGCGCGGCATCGGCAGTCTTTCGGCGTTATAAGTTATCATTTTCTCTTTGGCAAGTATGGTGAGACGTCTTGTCCGAAGTGCTGCAGTTCCCTGACCATGCTCGAACTGATGCTCTGCAGTTCGGGCTCGGCAAGCAGAAAGACGGTCTCCACTCCGGTGAGCTGTCGGTTGATGTCGGCCTGCGGGCGCTCGTGTTCGAGGTCGGCTGCGCTCCTTATACCTTTTATTATATATGGTGCGCCGTTTTGTCGGGCGAAGTCGGCAGCCAGTCCGTAGTATGGTTTCACTTCCACGCGAGGCTCGTCGGCGTATAGCTCCTCGATGGCTTTCATGCGTTCCTCCGCTGGCTGGAGGTAGGGTTTGTTTACGTTGTCGCCCACCACTCCTACGACGATTTTGTCGAACAGAGGCAGTGCGCGTGTCAGAATGGAGTGGTGCCCGATGGTGTACGGGTCGAAACTTCCTACGAAGACTGCTGTTCTCATTGCTTTCAGTTCATCAAGTTTGTCAAGTTCTTCAAGTTTATCAAGAAGTCTCTACAGTTTATCAAGTTCTTAAAGTTCATCAAGTTTGTCAAGAAGTTCCTCGAAGTTTAAAAGTTCTTTCAGTTCTTCTTTGCTTTAAAGTTCATCAAGTTTGTCAAGAAATTCCTCGGAGTTTAAAGGTTCTTTCTGAAGTTCTTCGCTTTATCCACGGTCAACGCGGGGGCGGACTTTTACCACTTTTACCACTTTCCAGACTGATGAACTTCTTGAGAAACTTGAAGAACTTTATGAACTTGAGGAACTCTATCTTCTTGATGAACTTGATAGACTTTATAAACTTGAGGAACTCTTAAGGAACTCGAAGAGGGCGGCTCTGATGGAGCGCAGCCCGAACTGCTCGGTGTGAATGTCGTCGAGCGGAATCCACATGCACTCGGCTGCGTCGTCGTCCGCCTTTGGCTCGGCGTCTCCACTTACCTGGCAGCGGAAGAAGAGGTCGAGAGTCGGTATCTTCATCTCCGAATAGAGATAGACGTTAGGGATGCTGAAGAGATATTCCACGCTGGTGGCTTCCAGCCCCGTCTCCTCTTTCACTTCTCGGCGAACGGCCTCCTCTGCCGTCTCGTCGATGTCGGCAAATCCTCCCGGCAGGTCGAGCGTGCCCTTTCCAGGCTCCTTGGCGCGCCGCTCCACGAGCAGTTCGCCCTTGTCGTTCAGTATGAACGCGGCGACGGCACCGCTGGGGTTCATGTAGTACTCGAAGCCGCAGTTGCGACACTTCTTGCTTTTCTCGTCGTTCTGCTCGAAGTGGGAGGAGCCACACTTCGGGCAATACTTGAATTTCTCTAATGGATGCACGATGTAATTACGGGTTTAATTTACAACTTTTTCCGCTGCAAAGTTACAAAAAAAAAGTGAAACGAGCGTTTTTCCGTCGAAAGTTTAGCGTTTAATCGTCGAAGTTTAAACTTTTTCGTACCTTTGCACTCAAAAAGAATAAAGAGGATATGAAAAGACGATTTCTAATGATGGGCTTGGCTTTGCTCGCGGCAATGTCGGCTGCCGCCCAGAGCAGTTTCGTGCTGAATCTGTGGCCGGCAGGCGCTCCCAACAATAATGGCTACGAGCAGGATTCGGCGAAGGTGGAGGTGTATCTGCCCGCGAAGAGCAAGGCCACGGGGCGTGCCGTGGTGATATGTCCTGGGGGCGGATACTCGACGCTGGCGATGGGACACGAGGGCCGCGACTGGGCGCCGTTCTTCAATCGGATGGGCATCGCCGTGGTTGTGCTGAAGTATCGCATGCCCCACGGCAACTATAAGGTGCCAATGTCGGACGCTTACGAGGCTATTCGCATGGTGCGACGAAACGCGAAGAACTGGAACGTTGACACTCGGCAGGTGGGAATCATGGGCTCCTCCGCTGGTGGCCACCTCGCATCAGTAGTGGCCACTCAGACAGAGAAGGGCGCAGAGCCCAACTTCGTCATACTGTTCTATCCCGTCATCACCATGGACCCTGGCTTCACCCACACTGGTTCGCACGACAACTTCCTGGGGAAGAACCCTCGAAAGAAGCTGGAGCAGAAGTTCAGCACAGACGCTCAGGTGTCGAGAGTGTCGCCGCGAGCATTCATAGCGCTGAGCGACGACGACGAGACCGTGCTGCCTGCCAACGGATTCAACTACTACTTCGAGTGCTATCGCCACGACGTGCCAGCCTCGCTCCACGTCTATCCCGCAGGCGGCCACGGGTGGGGATTCAAGGAGTCGTTCCCCTATCATCTGGAGATGGAGCTCGAACTGAAGGCTTGGCTGGAGAGCTTCTAAGCCCGACACATCACCCTATAAACCCTAAGCAACCATATTACACCTATTATATAATAATAAAGGAGAAAGAAAAATGAGACGAAAAGCAATAATGCTCACCCTGATGCTCATCGTCGGCATCGGAACGGCAAGCGCACAACTGCCGCAAATCACACTGAAGACCATCGACGGAAAAGCCGTCAGCGTGGACACTCTGAACAACGGCGGACGCCCGTTCGTAATCGACTTCTTCGCCACGTGGTGCAAGCCCTGCAACCGCGAGCTGTCGGCCATAGCAGAGGTTTACGACGAGTGGCGCGAGGAAACAGGCATGAAGCTCTACGCCGTCAGCATCGACCAAGCGCAGAACGCGCACAAGGTGAAGCCCCTCGTAGATGCCAACGAGTGGGAATACGAGGTGCTGCTCGACCCGAACAGCGAACTGCTCAAGACGCTCGGAGGACAGATGATTCCATACGTGGTCATCGTGGACGGCAAGGGAAACATAGTCTATAAGCACAGTGGATACACCGAAGGAGCAGAGGCCGAAATCATAGAAAAGATAAAAGAGCTGTAAAGCCTCCACGACAACAGTAAACAGCAATCAATGAAGCTCGAAGCAATCATCATCGCACTCGCGCTCTCCGTCGCCGCCGCCAACGCGCAGGTGAAGCTGTCGGGAAGCATACAGTCGGACGTGCTCATCCCGCAGGAGGACGAGAAGATAGGCACGGAAAGCTACTCGGAATGGGCACTCACCAATAGTTATCTCGACCTGAAACTGCAGAGCAAGTATGTGGATGCGGGCGCGCGTCTGGAGTATCTTGAGCATCCCTTGCCCGGATTTGAGCAGGACTTCAAGGGATGGGGCGTGCCGCATATATACGTGAAAGGGCACTACAAGTGGGCAGAAATCACCGTCGGCAACTTCTACGAGCAGTTTGGCTCCGGATTCGTGCTGCGCACCTACGAGGAGCGCTCCCTCGGAATAGACAACTCGCTCCTCGGCGGACGAGTGGTGCTCAAGCCCGCGCAAGGCGTAACCATCAAGGCTCTCGCAGGCAAGCAGCGCCGATATTGGAACCTTAACCACGCACTCGTCAGCGGTGCCGACGTAGAGCTGAACATCGACGAATGGTCGAAGGCGCTGCAACAGAGCGGCACGCGAGTGATGATTGGCGGCTCGCTGGTAAACAAGCACGAGGGAGACGACGACGAGATATTCGTGGACGCCACCCACCGACTCAACCTGCCGAAGAACGTGCTCGCGTGGGACGCACGAGCAACAGTGCAGCACGGAGGACTAAGCGTCCTCGCTGAGTATGCACAGAAATCGCAAGACCCGTCGTTCGACAACGGCTACGTCTATCGCAAGGGCAACGTTGCGATGCTCTCCGGCTCATACTCGAAGCGAGGAATGAGCGTGCTCGTGCAGGCCAAGCGCGACGACAACATGGCCTTCCGAAGCCGACGCACAATGACAGGAACGTCGAGCTACATCAACCATCTCCCCGCTTTCACGCACGACCACACGTACACGCTCGCCGCTCTCTACCCCTACGCCACACATCCCGACGGCGAATGGGCTTATCAGGCAGAGTTGGGATACAACTTTAAGAAGAAGACTCCTCTCGGAGGCAAGTACGGCACGAAAGTAGGACTAAACCTGAGCTACGTCAGAAGCATCGAGCAAGGAGAGATAGAGAACTCTCTCGCCGCCGGAAAGCTGCAGGGAAGCGACGGGCGACGCTCCTCGTTCTTCAAATGGGGCGACGACACTTACTATCAAGACCTGAACCTGACGATAGAAAAGCGCATCACCCGCGACTTCCGCCTCAACCTAATGTATATGAACCAGCGATTCAACAAGACAGCCGTTGAAGGCGAGGGAGGAATGATTCACTCCAATATATTCATTGCCGACGGACGCTACCAGTTCAACCCGAAGACCACACTGCGCTGCGAGCTGCAGTACCTCACCACCGCCGACGACCAGGGAGACTGGGCCTTCGCTCTCGCCGAACTGTCGCTCGCCCCCCACTGGATGTTCACGCTCAGCGACCTGTGGAACTGCGGAGAGACCGACCTGCACTACTATCAGGGCCTCGTGAGCTATTCGCTCGATGCGCACCGCCTGCAAGTAGGATACGGCAGAACCAGGGCCGGCTACAACTGTTCCGGAGGAGTCTGTCGGTGGGTGCCGGCAAGCAAAGGCGTAACAATCTCGTATAACTACAGCTTTTAGACAATGAGAAATCCATACACCATAATCGCAGCAATAGCGCTCGCCGTGGCAGCCTGCGACGACATCGACACCGCCGACCGACTGATTTACGTGGAGCCTGCCGAGGTGGGACGAACTGTCTTGCTCGAAGACTTCACCGGGCAACGGTGCGTCAACTGCCCGACCGCCATCGAAGAGATAGAGCACTTGCAGCAACAATACGGCGACTCTGCCGTCATAGCCGTGGGAATACACAGCGGACCCTTCGGAAAGACAGTGCTCGGAAAGCCCACTCCTCTCTACACAGAAACGGGCGACGAGTACTTTAGCTATTGGAAACTGGAGACGCAGCCAATCGGAATTGTCAACAGAACTGGAATCTACAACTATACTGACTGGGCAGCCGCAGTGAGAACCGAGATACAGAAGACCGCACCGGTAACAATCAACATCCAAAGCGGACAGACAGAAACAGACTCCACGTTCAACGCGAAAATCACCCTCACTTGCATCGACGCCAACCCTGTCAGCGGAAAGCTGCAACTGTGGCTCACCGAAGACAGCATCGACAACTATCAGCTCTTGCCCGATGGAAGCCGACAAGAACACTACATCCATAACCATGTCTTCCGCACTGCCATCAACGGCACATGGGGAGACGACGTAGCACTCTCAAGCGGCGAAAGCAAGACCATCGACTATCCCATCACCGTCTCATCGGCATGGAACGCCAACCACTGCTCCGTGGTAGCCTTCATCTACGACGACGCGGGAGTGAAGCAAGCAGCGCGCGCAAAATTGAAATAGGTGAAAACTCCCGATGAAATGGGCGAAAATTGAAAGATAAAACAACTATAATAAAAGAAAGGAACGATATGACAAAACATCTACTCACACTAATCCTTCTCGCAACGACCGCCCTCGGCGCATCGGCCCAGGACGCTGACGACACCCGATTTCAGTTCGTCGATGCACAAGGAAACACCGTAGCCGATGGCTCCACCGTAACTGTAACCACTGGAACAACGGACGACGAAGGGCTCTTCGTCATGCTCTCTGGTCTCTACGTCAAGAATAACGGGGCAAGCGAAGAGACGTACCTCCGGGTGAACTACACCATAGAAAACATCGACAACGGTGCTTTCCAAATCTGTTTCCCCATGAATTGCGTGATGAAAACCGACGACGGCACATACGTCACCAGCGAAGGAAACATGGAAACAGGCGAGACGCGCGACCTGCAGACCGAATGGTTTGCCGAGAGCGAGGGTAGTTGCACTGCCACTCTCACCATCGAAACTCTGTCGTGCAACAACGGTTTCCCAAGAATCTACACGCACGAGGGCACCGGTCCCACCATCACTCTCAAGTTCGTTTACGACGCTACGAACGTCAACAGTGTAGGCACAGACGAGTCGCCCGTCGTGGCTCGCTACACCACCGACGGACGGAAGCTGGGCAAGGCCACCAAGGGAATCAATCTTGTCCGCCACGCCAATGGCACCATAGAAAAGGTATTAACTAAATAAAGGAATCACGGAAAGATGAGAAGACTATTACTCTCACTGGCAGTCGTCTGCCTCGTGGGAACGTCGGCCTACGCGCAGACACCCACTTTCAAAACCATAGAAGGCGCCATCAGCAAGGCTGACAACACGCCCACACTCTCGCTGTCGAAGAGGCATCGCGCCCCCGTAGCCACCACCGACTTGGCAAGCAACCAACGAATACTTGGGCACTACGATAGTGATAACTGCGAGGCTGTGTCCGGCGGATTTGGCCTGCGCAACTTCCCAGGAATGGTGCCAACTGGCATTATCTTCGACGAAGATGAGCTGAAGCCATTTCTGAAGGGAAAGATTGTCAGCGTGCGAGTAGCCATGGCAACATCGTGCTTGGTTTCCCGAATATTCATAGGAAAACCGACCGACGACGGCGACGTGGAATATCTCTACGAGCAGAACGTAAACGGAAACGCCGAGGGATGGAACACCTTCGACCTCGATACTCCATACGAAATAGCAGAGGGGACAACCCAACTGTTCGTAGGTTTCGACTATAAGCAAACGTCGAAGAACTATCCTCTTTGCATCGTAGCTGAGGGAGCCGAGTATAAGCCCACCTATTTCTATCTTACGTACAACGGCAACACTGCCTGGTACAGTTTCGGCTTGCAGGACTATGGAAACATCGCCCTACAGTGCTTCGTAGAGAGTGACTATTACCCTGAAGAGAAAGTGGTATTATCGAACTTCTCCAGCGACTATTACGTAAGCACGAGCGAGGACAGCCTTTCCTTTGAATTCGACGCGAAGAACTTCGGCACGAAAGAGATGGCAGCTGGCAGCTACGCCTTCGACTGCGTCATCGACGGAGCGTTGGCTGGAAGCATCAAGCCCTCGGTAGCCCTGACCGCCAACAACCAGACCTTCGACGGAAAAGCAAGCCTCGCAGGACTCTCCACGGGCAAGCACTACCTGAGCATCTATGCTGTCACGCCCGACGGAGAAGCAATAAACGGCAACACTCTCACCGACTCGTTCTGCACCTACAGTGGAACAATGTCGAAACAAAAGCACCTCATTGAGCAGTTCACCTCTACTTATTGCACCTACTGTCCACTGGGCTCAAAGCTGATTCAGAAGATAAGCAGCCTTCGCGACGATATTGCCTTGGTATGCGTACACGGGAACATGAGCAGTGGCATCGACCCATATAAAAATACGCAGTGCGATACGTTGATGTCTTACATCGACGTGTCTTCATTCCCGTCCGCCGCTTTCGACAGAGTGTCAGGGCTGGTGACAGATGGAGAAGTGGTGCTCAGCATGGGCTACAAAGAGGAATATCACGACCAGATAGCATCGGCCTTCAGCGAAGCTCTCGACTACATTAACGAATCGCTCCCTACTTTGGTCAGCATCGACATAGCGAGCACCTACGACGCCACCACCCGCAAGGCAGACATCACCGTCAGTGGCCAACTGAGCGAAGACTTCAACGAGCTCTTTGGCAACGACGCAACTCTGACCGTCTATCTCACTGAAGACAGCCTCGTAAGCGAGCAGCTGAACCAAGGCACGTGGGAAACCAACTACACCCACAACGGTGTGCTCCGCGCCGCAGTAGGCTCCGTCTTCGGACAAACGGTGAATGCTAATGGCACCGAGTATAGGAACACATCCTCTGTTACGCTCGACAGTAACTGGAATCCCGATAGGATGAACATCATAGCTTTCATAAGCCGCCCGTTAGCCAACCACGATGTTAACGACATGTATCTTAACAACTGTGAGAAAGCCAAGCTGGGAGAAACAGTTAGCGGCGTAAGCAACGTAATCGGCACCACCGACACCGTTGTGCGCTACTACGACCTCAGCGGACGCCAACTATCGCAGCCGCGCCGCGGACTCAACATCGTGAGAGATGCCAACGGCGCTCACATAGAGAAGCGATAATCGCCCATTTCATCGGGAGAAATCAAGAAAGAGCCCCGACACTCCAACGGTAACGCCAAGGAGTGTCGGGGCTCTGTTATGTTTTAAACGTTAAACTTTAAACATTAAACTTTAAGTGGGAAAAACGAACCACGGCGGAAAGAACAATGTTTAAAGTATAAAGATTAAAGTTTAAAGTTTAGGTGGTTCGCATGAGGCGCATCGAATTGAGCACGCAGAGAAGGGCGACGCCAACATCGGCGAACACGGCAGCCCACATTGACGCAAAGCCTACGACGCCGAGAAACATTATGAGAATCTTCACACCGATGGCGAAGACTATGTTCTGCCGCACTATTCGGTTTGTTCGCCGACCGAGGGAGATGGCCGTGGCCACGCGCGACGGCTGGTCGTTCTGTATCACTACGTCGGCAGTCTCAATAGCCATGTCGCTGCCCATTGCGCCCATGGCTATGCCTACGTCGCTAAGCGCGAGCACAGGTGCATCGTTGATGCCATCGCCGACGAAGGCCACTTGTCGTCCCTCGCCCCGCAGTCGCTCTATGTGGCTTGCCTTGTCCTGAGGCAAGAGGTCTCCGTGAGCCTCGCCCACACCAAGCTGACTGGCCACCTTTTCCACGAGCGCCTGCTTGTCGCCCGACAGTATGACGCTATCGACGCCAATGCCACGGAGCGAGCCGACGGCCTCGGCAGCGTCGCCCTTCGGTGTGTCTGAGAGCAGAATATGACCGATGAAATGGCGTTTTTTTGCCACGGCAACAATGGTCTCGGCCACCGATTGCAGTTCCTTCGGATAGTCGATGCCTTCCTTTTCCAGCAGCCTCAGCGTTCCTACGAAGTATGGTGCGCCCCCGACGTCAGCAGCGAGGCCATAGCCAGGGATGTTGCGTAGGTTTTCGACGGTTTCATCGAAGGAATCGGCTCTTTTCACTATGGCCTTGGCAATGGGATGGGAGCTGGACGACTCTATGGCGGCGACGCAAGCGAGCTCGTGCTCCGACAGTCCGCTGACACTTGCCACCTGGAACTCGCCAGTGGTGAGCGTGCCCGTCTTGTCGAACACCACTGTGTCCACGTGGCTCAGGGCGTCGAGATAGTTGCTTCCCTTGAAAAGTATTCCGCGTCGCGACGCTGCGCCGATGCCCGCAAAGTAGCTGAGCGGGATGCTTATCACGAGAGCACACGGACAACTTATAACTAAGAAGACAAGCGCACGGTAGAGCCACGTGGAGAAGTCGTAGGAAAAAGAGGTAACGAGAGAGCAGAGCCACGGCAGCGCCACCACGAGCAGCGCCAAGAGGCACACCGCCGGCGTATATATCCGAGCGAAGCGGCGAATGAAGAGTTCGGCGGGAGCCTTGCGCTCTGTTGCCTCTTCCACCATCGAGAGTATGCGCTCCACGGCACTCTCTTTCGCCGGACGGACGACGCGCAGACGGACGACGCTCTCGGAGGCTATCATGCCGGCCAACACTTCGTCGCCCCGTTCGATGGTGCGCGGAACGCTCTCGCCCGTCAGTGCTGCCGTGTCGAAAGCGGCGTCCGCCGAGAGTAGCTCTCCGTCGAGAGGGACGCGCTCGCCTGGATTCACCACTATCTCTGTGCCTACCTTCACCGAGTCGGGACGCTCAAAATGGTCGATTCCATCGGAAGAAACGCGCACTCTTTCGGGCTTGAAAGCCACGAGGCTGCGTATGTTGTCGCGGGCGCGGTCGACGGCCTTGTCCTGCAGCATCTCGCCGACACAGTAGAAGAGCATGACGGCCACGGCCTCCGGATATTCTCCGATGGCAAATGCGCCGACAGAGGCAACGGACATCAACATGAATTCCGAGAAGGGTTCTCCCTCTCGCAACGCCTGAAACGCCTCTACGATGACGTGCCAACCAACAATGAGGAAGGCGACGAGAAACCATAGTGCCCTCGGCAGTCCGCCGAACCAGTCGGCGTGGGAGTGGCTGAGCACTATGCCGGCGACGAGCATCGTCAGCGATAGTGCCGGTGCTATCCAGTCGCGCAATCCTCCGTTTTCCTCGATTTCATCGTGGTGATGGTGCTCTTCGCAGTTGCAGTGTGCGTGATTGTGTGCCATAACTTCTTGCTTTTTTTATTTCTGCTGCAAAGGTAGGGCAAAGTTTTTGCAACCGAGTTGCAAAGGCTTTGCAGTCCGTCAAGTTTTTAAAGTTCGTCAAGTTTATCAAGAAGTTCTTCGGGAGTTTTTTTAGTTTATCAAGCTCTTTGAGTTTAGCGAGGAGGGGTTTGGGGGGTTGGTAGCATTAGGTTTAATAGGGGCTATAGGTATTATAGGGGTTAGGGTTCATGGGGTTTAATAGGTATTATAGGAGAAATAGGGGGTGAAGTTCGTAGTCAACGACTACTTCTTCGCCCCCACTCTTTTTTAACTCTTAAACTAAAAGAACTTCTTGACGGACTTGATAAACTTGAAGGACTTGACAAACTGCGAAGCCCCACGGACTTGATAAACTTGAAGAACTTGACAAACTGCGAAGCCCTATCTAAATCTTACGCCGATGCTACCTACGAGGCCCGCGGTGTTTAGGTAGGGATTGGCGTAGAGCTCCACCGACAGCGGGATGCCTATGCCACGGAAGTTGTACGTCTTTTCGGCGCGAATGGCGGCGAGCACCAGCGCTACTTGGTCGGCGTAAAGGTAGTCGAGCCGATAGCCCGTGCCCTCGCCAGTGGTGGCGTAAACGCGGTTGTTCGTTACGGAACTCTCCATGGGAGTGAAGCCGATGCGCGGCACCCAGTTGATGCCAAGGGCGGTGAAGGGCACGGCTGCCTCGATGTAAGTGGAGTATGCCCGCGCTCCGTCGTTCTTGAAGTCGTTGCCCCAAACGGTAGTGAACGCCTGTAGGGTGAAGTAGCTGTTGGAGTAGCCAATGTTGGCTTCCAGCCTGTGTCCGGTCTCCGTCTGCTTGAAGTAGAAGTATCGGTCTTCGCTGACGTTGTGGTTGCTCCAGAAGTCGGCCACTCCGATGTTTAGGCCGAAGGGGAAGCAATAGACGAATTTCAGGTCGAGCTCTTGCGGTGTGGTGTTGGTGTAAGCGTCCTTGGCGAATCCTATTGAGGAGAATGCCTCGGCCACGAACCCCTGATACTCGAATCTCAGAAAGGGCTGGAGGCTGACTCCTCCCTTGTCGAGTCCGCGCCACATGTACCGACTGACGAGGTCGGTCTCGGCGGTTACTTGCAGAGTTTCCTGGGCGGTTAATGTTGCCGTGCATAGTGTTGCAGCGATTGCAATTATGATTTTCTTCATGCCTTTCGTTGTTTTTACGGTGCGAAAGTACGAAAAAAACGGCAGACTGCCGCAACTTTTCCGATTATTTTTCATTGAAGTGAGATGGAGCGGACGTAAATCCTACATAAATCTGAAATAAAGGGAAAAGATGGGCGTGGCGGTGGGGATGGTGAAGCGTGGCGGGAACGGCGATTTGGAAAGGTAAAAAAAGTTCGTATGCGGGGTTGAGGGGCTTTTTAGCTACGGAAGTGGGGAAGCGCGATTTCTATGCTGTTGATAATCAGCGAGTATAGTAGGTCAAAACTTCTACCGTGGAAGGAGTCGAGACGCACCGAGGTGGGAGTCAAGACGCACGGTGGTGGGAGTCGGCTCCTACGGTGGTGCGTCTTGACTCGCACCGTGGACGGGTGTATAGGGCACTGCCCTTTGTAAAAACTATTCGCTCGGTGGGACGGTTTTTGGATGACGGTGGACTTTTCTTCGGACGTAAATCTTCCATAAATCTTATATAAATAGGTTTGTGGAGAAACCTTATTCGCTTTAGATTTATGTGGGATTTACGTCCCTTTTCGGCTTAGGTGGGACGGTTTTCGCAGGGAAGTGCGCCTTTTATATTATAATGTTCGCGTACATTATTATATATAGTGGGCGTGGCGGACTCTGGCGGTCATTGGCGGCCTTTCTCGCGATATTTCAGTGGCGATAAGCCCGTGTGGTGGCGGAAATACTTTCCGAAGAAGGATTGGTTAGGGAAGTTCAGCTGCTGAGCTATCTGCTTCACTGACAGGCCGCTATAGTTGAGCATCTGTTTGGCTTCGCCGATGACTCGCTCGTTTATCCACTCTGCGGGGGAGCGGCCACTGGTCTGCTTCACTATAGACGCGAGGTAGCGAGGAGAGAGGCACAGCCTGTCGGCGTAGAACGCAAGCTCGCGGTGTTCCCTGAAGTTCTCGAACAGAAGGGTGAAGAAACGCTGGACGATATCGTCTTTTCTGGTGAGTTTTATTGCAGAGAACGACTGATTTGTGAGGTATATGTTCAGCACTTCGTATGCGAGCGTCGTGCCTAACGAGACGAGCAGTTCGCGGAGGACAAGTCGTCGCGCCTCGCACAGGTCGGCGGGCATCTGCTCCAGCTCATTGGTCTCAGTGTCGATGCGCTCCATGAGTCCCTCGATGAGCATCTTCATGTTCTGGTATTGCTTTTCGTTTAGAATCTTGTGGGGCTGTTGACCGAGCTGGAGAGCCATTCCCATGTCGAACACTCCCTTTGCTATGTTCTGGTAGAACTCGAACTCGAATATGATGCCGAGAGCGGTGAAGTCGTCGCTTCGTTCGCGTATGTGAGCGAAGCGGGAGGGAGCAAGCACGAAGATTTCGCTCTTGCTCATAGAGTAGTGCTTGCCGTCGATGTCGGCGGAAGCGTGGCATCCCGTTCCGAGTATTAGCATCATCACGCCGTTGAGGGGAATGAGTCCGTCGTCGTTGAACTTTTCTTGGAACGCTTTTGTTATGGTGATGCATTCAAAGGGGAGATTCAGTCTTTCCATATTGTTCTATTTTGCCTACAAAGGTAATAAAAATCACCGAAACGGACAAGAAATTGGTCGTTTTTCGACAGAAAGTGCGAATTAGACCAACAGTTTGTCGTTTCTGACCTTGTGGAAAGCCGAAAAAGTGGTTATCTTTGCAGCCGATTATGAAGGTAAGAATGTTTTTGTTGGCAGCTGGCGTGGCAGTGCTCGCGGGCTGCACAGAGAAGAAATCGGCTGGCGAAGTGGGGCCAGTGAGTGTTAAGACGCACGAGGTTTCGGCGCAGCAAGGCTCTGTTGGGCGCTCCTACGTCGGGACGGTCAGGGAGAGCTATGGCTCGGCGCTGTCGTTTGCCTCTACGGGCACGGTGAAGCAGGTGCTCGTGGACGAGGGTCAGGCGGTGAAGGCAGGGCAGACGCTCGCCACTCTCGACGACACTCAAGCGCGCAACTCCTACGAGATGGCCAAGGCCATGCTTGCGCAGGCCGAGGACGGATTCAAGAGACTCGACGACCTCTACAAGAAGGGGAGCCTGGCCGAAGTGAAGTACGTGGAGATTCAGACGCAGCTCTCTCAGGCTCGCTCCTCCGAGAAGATGGCGAAGAAACTGCTGCAAGACTGCGTTCTGAAGGCGCCGTTCAGCGGATACATCGCCAAGCGCTCGGTGGACGTAGGGCAGAACGCTATGCCAGGCATCAGCTGTTTCACGCTTGTGAAGCTGGATAACATAGAGGTAACAATACCGGTGCCAGAGCAAGAAATCGCCAACATCAGGGTTGGCCAGCAGGTGGCGTTCACGGTGGCAGCACTGGGTGGCCGTCGATTCGTGAGCAAGGTTACGAAGAAGGGCGTGCAGGCCAATGCTCTCAGCCACACCTACGAGGTAACACTCACGCTGGGCAACGCCGACCACGCCCTGCTTCCGGGAATGGTCTGCTCGGTGGAGGCTCACTCGGCTTCCTCGACGCAAGACATAGTAGTCCCGCAAGAGGCCGTGCTGACAGACGGGAAACAGCAGTTCGTCTGGATGGCGGAAGGCCAGAAGGCCAAGCGTCGCCCGATAGAGGTGTCGGGAGTGTCGGGCCAGGGAGTGGTGGTCAAGAGCGGACTCGCCGCAGGAGAGAAGGTTATCGTGAGCGGACAAAACAAAGTGTCGGAGGGCACCGAAATCAAGATTGAGCAATGAGAAAGCGCAATATCATTGAGAACGCAATGCACTATCGCAGCATTACGTTCCTCGTAACATTTGCACTCCTGATATTTGGCATCTACGCGCTTGCGGTGATGCCCAAGAATGAGTTCCCCTCGTTCGAGGTGCGCCAAGGCGTGGTTGTCGCCGCGTATCCAGGCGCCACCGCCGAAGAGATAGAAGAGCAAGTTACGAAGCCACTCGAAAAATTCCTCTGGGGATTCAAAGAAATCAAGAAGAAGAACACTTACTCACACACGCAGGAAGGCATTTGCTACATCTTCATTGAGCTTGACAAGATAAATACGTCCGACGAGTTCTGGAGCAAGTTCAAGCATAAACTGGAGCAACAAAAGAGCAACCTCCCCAGTGGAGTGATGGCTCTAATGGCGATAGACGACTTTGGCGACACCTCAGCCATGCTTATCACCCTGGAAAGCGAGGACAAGACATACCGAGAGCTGCACGAATACGTGGGCAAACTGGAGGAGAGGCTCCGCGCCATACCCGAACTGGCAGGCATACGCGTAACGGGAGAACAGACGGAACAGATAGCTGTTTACATCGACCGGGACCGACTCTCAACCTACGGGCTCAACTCGGCCACGCTGATGTCGAGCCTGCAAGGGCAGGGAATGCAGATAATGAGTGGGCAAGTGGACGACGGACACACCGTGCGCCCCATACACATCAAATCGCCGCTCTCCACAGAAAGCGACGTGGCAGAGACCATCGTCTTCAGCGGTCCGCAAGGCAACGTGGTAAGGCTGAAGGACGTGGCCACCATACGCCGAGAATATCCCGACGCCGACAGCTACGTGATGAACAACGGGAAGAAGTGCATAGTCGTCTCGGTGGAAATGCAGTCCGGCAATAACATTGTGGACTTCGCCGACAAGGTGAAAGCCGAAATCGACGGCTTTAAGAAGACACTGCCAGAGAGCGTGGGCATCTTCACCATCACCGACCAAGGACACGTGGTCCACGAGTCGGTCGTGGACTTCCTGAAGGAGCTGCTCATCTCCATCCTCACCGTCATACTTGTCATCATGCTTCTCTTGCCGTGGCGAGTGGCGGGCGTGGCTGCGAGCACCATCCCAATCACCATCTTCATCTCGCTTGGAGTGTTCTACCTAAGCGGGGTGGAACTCAACACTGTTACGCTGGCTGTGCTTATCATCACGCTTGGAATGATAGTAGATAACTCGATAGTCATCGTTGACTGCTATATTGAGAACGTGGACCGAGGGATGTCGAGATGGCACGCTGCCTCCCACGCCGCGAAGGAGTTCTTCGGTTCGATACTCTCGGCAACGCTGGCCATCACCATCACTTTCTTCCCATTCATGTTCACCGTTACCGACATGATGAAGGAGTTCCTGAAGTGGTTCCCCATCAGCATCACCATCGTGCTGGGCATCTCCCTGCTTGTGGCCGTGCTCGTAGTGCCCTACATGCAGTTTGCTTTCGTGAAAACAGGACTGAAGAAACGGGAGGGCGACCGGAAGACTTTGCTCGACCGAATGCAGTCCACCTACGACTGGCTCATCGAGCGATGCTTCAACCACCCGAAACTCACCGTACTCGCAGGCATCATCGGAGTAGCGTTGGGCGGACTGCTCTTCGCGATGATTCCGCAGAAACTGATGCCTGGAGCCGAAAGGAATCAGTTTGCCGTAGAGATTTTCATGCCCACGGGAACGTCCATCGAGCGCACTGCAGAGGTGGCCGACTCGCTGCGAAGCATCATAGAGAAGGACGAGCGAATAGAGAACATCACCACTTTCTATGGCACTGGCTCACCGCGCTTCCACACAGTTTACGCCCCGCAAATGGGAGGCACCAACTTTGCGCAATTCATCGTAAACACGAAGAGCAACAAGGCCACCGTGGAACTGCTCGACGACTTCGACAGTAAGTTCGACAACATGTTCACCGACGCTATGATTCGCTTCAAGCAACTGGACTACTCCGCAGCGGGGAACCCAATAGAGATTCGTTTCGTGGGAGACAACCTCGAACGGCTGCACGAGCTGAGCGACGAGGCGGCAGCCATCATGCGCCGCAACCCTAAGCTGAAACTCGTGCGCACCGACTTCGAGGGGACTCAGCCCGGACTGGCGGTGAACATCAACCAAGAGGAGGCCAACCGACTGGGACTCTCGAAACCTCTGCTCACCCTCAATCTTGCGACGCGCTTCGGACAGGGACTGCCCGTTACGAGCGTGTGGGAAGGCGACTACAACGTTAACGTCGTATTGAAAGACGCGCAGGCAGGGCATCAGACGCCCGACGACATGATGAACGCCACCGTCAGCGGCATGGTGCCAGGCGTGAGCGTACCACTGAGACAGGTGGCAACAGTGGAACCCGACTTCCACTATTCGCAAATCACACACTACAACGGCCAGCGAACCATGTGCGCAAAAGCCGACCTGAAGCGCGGTAACAACCTCACTGCCACCACCGCGGAAGTGGTCGGCTCCATGGACTCGCTGAAGCAAGTGGCGGCAGCCGAAGGAATAGACACCGTGATAGGCGGACAATACGAGAAGGACAACGAGACCGGCCCACAGATATACAACGCGCTGGCTCTCTCCATAGTCATCATTCTCGTCATCCTTCTCTTCCACTTCCGAAACATAAAGCTCACGCTGCTCATCATGCTCGCTCTGCTCTTCAGCATCCCTGGAGCACCAGTCGGAATGCTAATCATGGGACAAGACATGAGCATGACTGGCACACTCGGCATGATTTCGCTCATGGGAATAATAGTGCGCAACGGAATAATCATGGTGGACTACGCAGAAGAGCTCCGCCTGAAGCAACATCTCAGTGCCAAGCACGCAGCATTGAACGCCGCCAAGCGTCGTCTGCGCCCCATCTTCTTGACGTCGGCGGCAGCATCGATGGGATGCGTGCCCATGGTGATAGCCAACTCGCCCATGTGGGGACCGATGGGTGTCACTGTTACCTTCGGAACACTTATCTCCATGCTTTTCATCATCACAATGATACCAATCGGCTACTGGCTCATCATGAGAACAAAGGATAAGGGCCGCCACAACGTGAAGGAGATAGCAGCCTCATGAGACGTGGGGAGAGAGGAGAGAGGAGAGAGAAATGACCCTCTTTCCTCCCCCGCAGCCCCACAGAAAATCCCATAAACGGCCATAAAGCTCATAAAGCACTACCCACATAGTAAATCCCATCAAAAGAAACAAAGTTTAAAGATTAAGGTTGAATGTTTAAAGTATTATTAGCCGCCCTCACAATCACCGTCGGAGCACAGGCACAGACCGCCTATACGCTCGACCAATGCCGACGGATGGCGCTCGACAACAACATAAAGATTCGCTCGGCCCGCTACGATATCGAGGCAGCAAAGTCGCAACAACGAGACGCTAAGATGGCCTATTTTCCGACCGTCTCAGCTACGGGCGCATATTTTCACGCCAACGATTATCTGATGAAGGACAAGGTTACGCTGACCGCCGAACAGCAACAGCAGATGGCAGCCACCGTGCAAGGCCTCGGCCTCGACCCCACGGCACTCGCTGGAATGCCGTCGGAGTTCACCATAGAGGCCATAAAGCACGGAGTCATCGTCAGCCTCATGGCCATGGAGCCTGTATATGCCGGAGGAAGAATCACCACCGGAAACAAACTGGCCAACCTGCAAACCGAGGTGAAGCAACTGCAACTGGAACAGAGCCAAAACGACGTTCGGCAGACCGTGGAACGATACTACTGGCAAATAGTTTCCCTGCACGAGAAACAACGCACCCTCGATGCAGCCGAGGCCCAACTGCGGAGCATAAAGCGAGACGCCGACAACGCAGTGAACGCCGGAGTAGCACTGAAAAACGACCAACTCACCGTGGAACTGAAGCTCAACGAGATAGCGGCCAACAGAATAAAGCTGGACAACGGCCTGCGCCTCGCCCGACTCGTGCTCGGCCAGTACATCGGAATAGAAGGCGAAGCAGAGGTGGTTCAGACGCAATCGCTCGCGACCACGCAGACCAGCCAGCCCGCGCAAGACTCCACGTCGGCGCAGCTCGCCGAGATAGCCGCCCCAGCCACGCTCTTCATCGCCCCCGACGAGGCACTGCAACGGCGAGTGGAAAGCCAACTGCTCGACAAAAGTGTTGAAGCACAGCAGCTTCAGAAGCGAATGAAACAGGGCGAACGACTGCCCTCGCTCGCCGTGGGAGTGGCCGCCAGCTACAACGACATGACCAGCATATCGCGAGAAAAGCTCATCGGACTCGCCACACTAAGCGTCCCCATCAGCGACTGGTGGAGCAGCACAGCAGTGAAGCGCCAGCAGATAGCCGTGGAGAAAGCAAAAGAGGAGCGCGAAGACAACCTGCAACTGCTGAAGATTCAGATGCAAAGCTGCTACGACAATCTCGACGCCGCCTACCAACAGGTGCAGATAGCACAGAAGAGCATAGAGCAAAGCGAGGAGAATCTTCGCATGAACCGCGACTTCTATCAAGCCGGAACATCGTCGATGAGCGACCTGCTCGACGCACAGACCAAGCATCAGCAAGCCAAGGACCAGATGACCGACGCCCTCGTGGAATATCAGAACGCCCGCACCGCCTATCTCGTGGCAACGGGCAGATAAAAACCACCCACCGCGGCGAAAGCACCATACACCCACGACGCTTCCCAATCAACACAGTGATGCGAGCGAACTTCCACGATAACGGCAGTTTGCTCGCATTACTGTTTTAACCAACTCTTACCACCCAAACATCCCGTTCCCATCACCCAAGCCCCACTCCCCCACCATATTAAGATTCGCGTAAGATTTACGTCCAAACAAACTCCTACCACCGCACAAAAACCGTCCCACCCAAGCCGAAAAGGGACGTAAATCCCACATAAATCTAAAGCGAATAAGGTTTCTCCACAAACCTATTTATATAAGATTTATGGAAGATTTACGTCCCAAGAGAAGCCGACCGCCCTCCAAAAACCGTCCCACCAAGCGAATAGTTTTTACAAAGGGCAGTGCCCCATACACACGTCCACGGTGCGAGTCCGGTCCCACCACCGTAGGAGTCCGGTCCCACCACCGTGCGTCTTGACTCCCACCTCGGTGCGTCTCGGCTCCTTCCGCGGTAGAAGATTCGCCCCACCATACTAACTGATTATCAACAGCATAGAAATCGCATTCTCCCACTTCCACCCCTAAAAAGCCCCTCAACCCCGCATACGAACTTTTTTTACCTTTCCAAACTATCACTTCCACCAACAATCGCCACCCCCACCATCCATTTACGAAAGATTTATGGAAGATTTACGTCCCAAGAAATCCCAAAGACCGCCCCAAGAAAAGCGACAGTGCGCACAAGAAAGCCCCACCGAGCCCTCTCGCGCGCACGTATAATAAATAATGTGTAGGCAGCAGCCCCTACTCTTTCTCGCCGTAAACCAAGTCGCCCGCGTCGCCAAGGCCAGGCACGATGTACGAATGGTCGTTCAGCTCATCGTCGATGGCAGCACACCACACCGTCGTATCCTCTGGCAACACCCTCTGCATCAGCTCGATGGCAGGCTTGGCGGCAATCACAGACGCTATGTGAATCTTGGCTGGGTGCCCCTTTGTTAGCATCGCTTGATAGGTGAGTTCCATGCTCGACCCCGTGGCAAGCATCGGGTCCGCAATTACGAGCGTCTTCCCGTCTATGCGCGGAGAAGCAAGATACTCTATGTGTACCTTGAAATGCTCAGGGTCGATGTACTTCCTGTACGCCGAGACAAAAGCATTCTCCGAGCGGTCAAACACGTTCATGAAACCCTCGTGCAAAGGCAGTCCCGCCCTCAAGATGGTGCACAGCACCAACTGTTCGTCTGGCACGTCGCAGTGGGCCGTGCCAAGTGGCGTCTCCACGCTTATCGTTTTGTAGACCAGTCGCTTGCTTATCTCCCATGCCATCATCTCTCCAATCCTTATGATGTTTTGACGGAAGCGCAGTCGGTCGCGTTGTGTCTCACGGTCGCGAATCTCTGCAATGTACTGGTTAAGCACGGTGTGCCGCTTACTGAAGTCAATTATTTCCATAGTCGTCGGTTTTCTTTCTGCAAAAGTAAGAAAAATCCAGCTATTATTGTAATGTCGGTGTGGCAAAATGGTAAAAGCGAAGAGGAATTTTAAATACTTTAACCTAAAAAGATTTATTTCCGCACTTTTTTCCACCATTAAAATTGCAGGTTAGGCAGGAAATGAGTAATTTTGCAGGCGGATTCAAGACCGAAGGATAAGTAATCAAAACATAAGCAAAAGAAATGGCAAAATTAGATCTCACTCAGTATGGCATCACCGGTTCTACCGTGATTGCGCACAACCCCTCGTTCGAGGAACTGTTCAAGGAAGAGACAAAGCCAGGCCTCGAAGGATACGAGGTAGGCAAAGTAACCGAACTCGGAGCTGTCAACGTGATGACAGGCATCTTCACAGGACGCTCGCCAAAGGATAAATACATCGTTGACGACGCACAGAGCCACGATAAAGTGTGGTGGACCACCGAGGAATACAAGAACGACAACCACCCCATGACCGAAGAAGTATGGGGAAAGGTGAAAGACATCGCCATCAAGGAGCTCTCTGGCAAGAACCTTTACGTGGTTGACGCATTCTGCGGAGCCAACGAAGCCACCCACCTCGCCGTGCGCTTCATCGTAGAAGTGGCTTGGCAGGCACACTTCATCAAGAACATGTTCATCCAGCCTACAGAGGAAGAGCTGGAGCACTTCGTGCCCAACTTCGTCATCTACAACGCATCGAAGGCCAAGGTTGAGAACTACAAGGAACTTGGACTCAACAGCGACACCTGCGTGGCATTCAACACCACCAGCCGCGAGCAAGTCATCATCAACACATGGTACGGCGGCGAAATGAAGAAGGGAATGTTCTCGATGCAGAACTATTATCTGCCACTCCAAGGCATAGCCTCGATGCACTGCTCCGCCAACACCGACATGGAAGGCAAGAACACGGCCATCTTCTTCGGACTGTCCGGAACCGGAAAGACCACCCTCTCCACCGACCCCAAGCGCCTTCTCATTGGCGACGATGAGCACGGATGGGACGACGAGGGCGTCTTCAATCTCGAAGGCGGCTGCTATGCAAAGGTCATCAATCTCGACAAAGAAAGCGAGCCCGACATCTATAACGCCATCAAGCGCGACGCACTGCTCGAGAACGTTACCGTGGACGACAATGGCAAGATTGACTTCGCCGACAAGAGCGTAACAGAGAACACACGCGTAAGCTACCCCATCGAGCACATCGAAAAGATAGCTAAGAAGGTGAACGGAAAGAGCGCCGGCCCCGACGCCAAGAACGTAATCTTCCTCTCCGCCGACGCTTTCGGAGTGCTGCCACCAGTGAGCATCCTCACACCGGAGCAGACAAAATACTACTTCCTCAGCGGATTCACCGCAAAGCTCGCAGGAACAGAGCGCGGAATCACCGAGCCCACACCAACCTTCTCCGCTTGCTTCGGACAGGCTTTCCTTGAGCTCCACCCGACGAAGTACGCCGAGGAGCTGGTAAAGAAAATGGAGAAGAGCGGTGCTAAAGCCTACCTCGTAAACACAGGCTGGAACGGTACGGGCAAGCGCATCTCGATAAAGGACACCCGTGGCATCATCGACGCCATCCTCGGCGGCGCTATTCTGAAGGCACCCACAAAGAAGATTCCATACTTCAACTTCGAGGTGCCCACCGAGCTCGAAGGCGTTGCAACCGAGATTCTCGACCCGCGCGACACCTACGCTAACGCCGCAGATTGGGACGAGAAAGCCAAGGACCTCGCTGCCCGCTTCATCAAGAACTTCAAGAAGTACGAGGGCAACGAAGCCGGAAAGGCACTCGTAGCCGCCGGTCCGCAGCTCTAAATCGCAGACAACGACAAGCGACAATAACCAAGGCGGGGAGCATCCACAAACGGTGCTTCCCGCCTTTCTTATACATCTTACAATCACTCTTCCCCACACCATCCACCAACGCAACAGATGACGATGGCGGCGCGAACGGCTGATTTAAGCTGAAGCAGGCGCTGATTTAGGTTAAATCAGGGCGTGATTTAGCCTAAACCATCCACTTTGCGCCACCGCGAGAGATTTTCATTATGGTGGAAACGGAGTATAAGAATCGCGATGAAAAAGATGGTCGCCGCAGGAGGGAAAAAATGGCCGCGAAGGTGGCGATTTTGCAAAGTCGAGATAGCAAAACTTGATTTCCACTTGATTTATGTCAAGAAAGTGTAGAAATTACATTATTTTCTTTAGGAAATCATTGCGGAATAAGTGTAAAGTTACTACCTTTGCCCCGCATTCGAGAGAATGTTTCTGTTATTCATTAGGTTAGTAGTTAATAGATTTAAGGTAAAGATTATGTTATTAGATTTTCAAACGGTCGTGCTGATGGCCGTAGCGTTCCTAACTTTTTTGAGCATAGTTACGCTAAAGCACATCAACATCCGTTAGAAGGAGCGCGGGGTGAGTGATTCATACCGCGCTACTTTTTTATGGTAGAACGTCGAAAGGCCGCAGGCAAGAGCCACAGACGACGATTGGAAAAGTGAAAGGTTTGGGAAATGTTTGGATTTTGGCACGGCGAAAGGTCGGTTTTCTTCTGGTGAAGGCGGCGAAGAGGGGCTATAAGGCGATTTCGTGGGAAGGGAGGCAATAAGATGTAGCGCCCATTGTCGCAAAAAAGTTTAAAAATGGGGGGAAAAAAATATATTTAACTTAATAAACGGAAGAAAAAGGCAGTGTTTTGAATAATTTGGATTATCTTTGCACCGAATTTTGCGCGTGCGCGAACGGCTGACTCGACGTCGGCTGGTAAAGGCACTGCCAAAACGATGTAAAATTTGCGCAAATGAATAGAAAACTGCTCACGATAGGCACGGCGATGCTCGTGGCAGTGGCGGCACTATCGTCGTGCCTTGGCGACGACGATACCACCACCTACGACGAGGCGGGCATCACTGGCTTTACGCTGGGAACGCTGAAGAGAACTCTGCACACGACGACGGCGTCGGGTGCGGACTCTACTTATATGGGCTCGGTAACGGGCTCGAACTATAGCTTTTATATCGACCAAGTGAACGGGCTCATCTATAATCCCGACTCGCTACCCGTGAACACTAACACGAAGAAGTGCGTGGTTACGATTTCCACCACTAATTCGAGCGTGGTGGCAATAAAGAGCCTCACGTCGGACTCCCTATTCTCTTACTCTTCCACCGACTCCATCGACTTCTCGCAGCCGAGGACGCTTCGCGTGATTGGCACGAGCAGAAAGGCTTACCGCGACTATACGGTGAGCGTGAACGTGCACAAGGAATATGCCGACACGTTCAGTTGGGCACGGCTGGCAGACCAGTCGGTCTTGGCTGACATGGAGAAGATGAGGGCTGCCGCTCTCGGTGGGACGAAGTATGTGTTCGGACTCGTGGGCGGCACTACGCGGGTGGTCAGCACGACCAACGGCACGAGCTGGACGACGCTTTCAACGAACGTGGCGCTGACGACGACCGACATCGTGGCGCACAAGAATAGGCTGTTCACCGTTTCTGGCGGACAGATATACAGTTCTGCGGACGGTGCCATTTGGAACGCCGTAGGTTCGGCTGCACAGATAGAGAGGCTCGTCGCTTCGGGCTCTGCCGAGCTGTATGGCATGGGTTCGGGCTCGCTCTATCGCTCTACCGACGAGGGTGCCTCTTGGGAGCTTGAGAGCTTGGAAGACGATGCCACGATGCTTCCCACAGACGAGACCGCTTTTGCCACCATCGCCGTTACGACGAACGACTCTACGGAGCAGGTGGTATTGGCTGGCAGTCGCTCTGCCTCGGCCTACCCTTCGGACACGACGGGCACTACTTGGCACAAACTGGTGGAATACAGCAGTGGTAGCGTCAACCACGGTTGGGAACGACTTAGCAGCGACATCGACTATAAGATAAACCTCACACCACGAGTGGAACACTTGACGATGGTGGAATATGATGGTGGAATACTTGCGTTCGGTGGTGCTGGCATCGGTAGTGCTCAGACGAAGGCATTCTCGCAGTTCTGGCGTAGCATCGACAGCGGTCTGACGTGGAAGAAGGCAACCAATTATCAGTTCCCCGCGGGCTTCGCGAGCAGCGCCACCTCGTTTGCTGCTCTCAGCGACGATAGCGGCAACCTCTGGATATTCTGCGGCGGCAGTGGTCAGGTGTGGCGAGGCCATATCAACAGCCTTGGCTGGCAAAAGAACCAGACGGTGTTCACCGAATAAACCACCGACGAGCGATGAGACGCGCCGCACTATACATATATATTATAATAGGTATAGCGATTGCCATGCCTGCTCGGGCGCAAGACGAACCAGAGTATCGCATGGAGATTGGCGTGGGAGCTGGCACGATGAACTATCTCGGCGACTTCAACGGAAGCCTGACGAAATGCCACCAGCCTATGGCGTCGTTAGTGGCTCGCTATAAGTTCAACGTTAGGCAATGTCTGCAGATGAACATCAGCTACGGCAAGATGAAGGGCTCTTCCGACGGTAACACGACGTGGTATCCTGCGTCGGCAACGGGAGAAGACCCGACGAGCAGACTGACCGACTACCGTTTCGACAACAGCCTTGTTGACATCGGTCTGCGCTACGAGCTGAACTTCTGGGCTTACGGCACTGGTCAGGAGTATCGCGGAGCGAAGCGATTGGCTCCATACATAGCCCTCGGACTGGGAGCCACGGTGTGTAGCGGAGCCGGCGTAACGGCGAACTTGCCTCTTGCCGTGGGCATGAAATATAAGCTGAAGCCCCGACTCAACCTCGGACTTGAGTGGGCGATGCACTTCTCGCTCAGCGACGAGCTCGACGGAATCAAGGACCCGTATGGCATAAAGAGCAGCGGACCTTTCAAGAACACCGACTGCTACAGTCGCCTACAACTGTCGCTGACCTACGAATTCATGGCGAAATGTAAAACCTGTCACAACAATGATGAATAGTCAACTCGATAATAGCCGCATACCGCGACACGTAGCCATCATCATGGATGGCAACGGACGATGGGCCGCCGAGCGTGGTAAGCCCCGCAACTTTGGGCATCAGGCCGGAGTGGAAGCCGTGAGAACCATCACGGCTGAGTGCGTTCGCCTCGGAGTGGAATACCTGACGCTCTACACATTCTCCACCGAGAACTGGAATCGCCCTGCCGACGAGGTGTCGGCGCTGATGGGACTGGTGCTGACGTCGCTCGAAGACGAGATATTCATGAAGCACAACGTTCGGTTCCGCGTGATAGGCGACATGAACCGTCTTCCCGCCGACGTTCGCCAGAAACTGCGCGAGACCGAGGAGCACACGGCGGCAAACTCGAAGATGACCATGGTGGTGGCGCTGAGCTACTCATCGCGTTGGGAGCTGACCGAAGCCGCGCGGCAGATAGCCACCGAGGTGAGCGAAGGACGCCTGAAGGCCGACGAGATAACCGACGCCACACTGTCGGAACACCTTGCCACGAGCTTCATGCCCGACCCAGAGCTGCTCATTCGCACGGGCGGAGAGTTGCGCATCTCAAACTATCTGCTCTGGCAAATAGCCTACTCGGAGCTTTACTTCACCGACACATACTGGCCCGACTTCGACGAGACCGAGCTGCACAAGGCCATCGAGAGCTATCAGAGCCGCCAGCGACGCTTCGGCAAGACCGAGGCACAGGTGGAAGAGGAAGAAAGCAACGAGGGTTGACACATTAGAGAACAACAACGACGATGACATACATTAGAAAGATAGTATTCTTGCTGACACTGCTGCTGACTACGGCGGCCACGGCGCAGGAGTGGAAGGTGGTAGATCCCGACATCTCCTATGCAGGCACGCCGCGCAAATGCACCATCGGAGGCATAGCCGTCGAGGGCGTTGACAGCTACGAGGACTACGTGCTGGTCAGTCTTTCCGGCCTGCAAGTAGGACAGACCATCAGCGTGCCAGGCTCAGAGATAACCAACGCCGTAAAGCGTTACTGGAAGCACGGACTATTCTCCGACGTGCGAATATCTGCCGACTCCATCGTGGGCTCCAACATCTATCTGCGCATTCACCTCGGACTCCGACCGCGAGTGAGCAGCGTGCGCTACACGGGAGTGAAAAAGTCGGAACGCGAAGACCTGCAAGCCAAACTGGGAATCATGGAGGGCTCGCAGATAACGCCTAACATGATAGACCGCGCCAAGCTCATCGCCCAGAAATACTTCGACGAGAAAGGATATAAGAACGCTGAGATTAACATCAGCCAACGCGACGACGTCGCAGAGAAGAACAAGGTGATACTCGACATCGACATCGACAAGAACGAAAAGATGAAGGTGCGCCAGATAATCATCGAAGGCAACGACCATCTCGCCGACAAACGCATCAAGGGTACACTCTTCGGAAAGGGAGCATTCAAGAAAATTCACGAGGCCGGCAAGCTCTCCACGTTCCTCAAATCGAAGAAATTCACCCAAGAGCGTTGGGAAACCGACAAGAACAACCTCATTGACAAATACAACGAAATGGGCTATCGAGACATGAACATCGTGAAAGATAGCGTATGGAACGTTGACCGCAAGCATGTCAATGTTTACGTGAAAATAGATGAGGGCCAGCAATACTACATCAGAAACATTACGTGGGTGGGCAACACTGTTTACCCAAGCGACTATCTCGACCGCCAATTGCGACTCGGAAAAGGAGACATCTACAACCAGAAGATGCTCGACAAACGACTTAAAGAGGACGACGACGCCATCGGCAACCTATACTGGAACAACGGTTATCTCTTCTACAATCTCGACCCCGTCGAGGTTAACGTCGATGGAGACTCGATAGACCTCGAAATGCGTATCACCGAGAATCCACAAGCCTACATAAACAAAGTGCGCATCTACGGCAACAACCGACTCTACGAAGAGGTGGTGCGCCGAGAGCTCCGCGTAAAGCCAGGCGACCTCTTCTCGAAGGACGCACTGATGCGTTCGGCCAGAGAAATAGCCTCGATGGGAGCTTTCGACCCAGAGAAAGTATCGCCCGACGTGCAGCCCAACGGCGAAGACAACACCGTCGACATCAACTGGATGCTCGAACAAAAGTCGAACGACCAAGTGTCTTTCTCCCTTGGATGGGGACAGACAGGCATCATCGGAAAGGTAGGACTCACGCTGAACAACTTCTCCATGCGCAATCTCTTTGGCAAGAACAAGATGAAGCGCGGCATTCTTCCCATAGGCGACGGCGAAGTGCTCTCGCTAAACTGGCAGACTAATGCTAACTACTACAACACACTCTCGCTCTCGTATGCCAAGCCCTGGTTCGGTGGGAAGCGACCCAATCAGCTGAACGTTGGTGTGAGCTACACTAAGATGACGGGTGTATCATCGAGCTACTATAACAGTGGCTACATGAATAACTATTATAACTATCTATACGGTTATAGTTCAGGTTATAACTATTATAACAGTTACGAAAACTACTACGACCCCGACCAATACGTGAAAATGCTGAGTGCCAACATAGGATGGGGAATGCGACTTCGCTGGCCCGACGACTACTTCAACCTATCACTCTCGCTCGGCTACACGCGTTATATGCTGAAAAACTGGCAGTACTTCCGACTGCTGAACACGGGAAGCAGCAACAACCTCAACCTGAACATAGCGCTCACACGCTCATCGACAGACAACCCACTCTTCCCTCGCCACGGCTCCGAGTTCCTTGCGTCGCTCAGCATCACCCCGCCATGGTCGGCGTTCGACGGCAAAGACTATCAGAACCTTGCCACCAACTCCACATCGTCAACCTACGACGAAGAGCGACAAGACAAGTATCGCTGGATAGAGTATCACAAGTGGAAGCTCCGCTCGCGCACCTTCACCGCACTGACCAACGGCCAGAAGTGCTTCGTGCTGATGACGCGCGTAGAGATGGGAATCCTGGGACACTACAACAAGTACAAGAAGTCACCCTTCGAGACATTCTACGTGGGAGGCGACGGAATGTCGGGATACTCCTACGGCTACGCCGAGGAGACCATCGGACTACGCGGATACGAGAACGGCTCGCTCACCCCATACGGATACGAGGGCTATGCTTACGACCGATTCACTCTCGAACTGCGCTACCCGTTCATGCTCGGAAACACCACCATCTACGGACTGACATTCCTCGAAGGCGGTAACGCATGGACCGACGTGAGCAGCTTCAATCCGTTCGACCTGAAGCGCTCGGCAGGTGTGGGAGTCCGCATCAATCTCCCGATGGTCGGCTTCATGGGCATCGACTGGGCATACGGATTCGACAAAGTGTTCGAGTCGAAGAACTATGGCGGCAGCCACTTCCACTTCGTGCTCGGACAAGAGTTCTAAATGAGGAGTGGAGAGAGAGGAGTGAGGAGTGAAAACAGACTTGCTTATGAGTGGAGCTGGGAATACGGCTCATGCACGGAAATCGCATAGCCCCATCACCCTCGAAAGAATGAGAAAGACCGATAAAGTCAGATAACGACCAAACAAAAAAGAAAAAGAGACTATGATGAAAAGACTGATGATTGCAATCTGCCTCCTCTGCGGAGCACTGTCCGCAGGAGCACAGAAGATAGCCCTTTTAGACATGGACTATATTCTGAAGAACATACCCGCCTACGAGCGAGCAAACGAACAGCTCAATCAGGTGTCGAAGAAATGGCAAGCCGAAGTGGACGCCGTCTCCACAGAAGCCACCACGCTATACAAGAACTATCAGAACGAAGTGGTGTTCCTCTCGGCTGAACAGAAGAAGGCGCGCCAAGACGCAATAGTGGCAAAAGAGAAAGAGGCCGCCGACCTGAAGAAGAAATACTTCGGTCCGCAAGGCGAGCTCTTCAAGAAGCGCCAGAGCCTGATGTCGCCAATTCAAGAGGAAATCTATAATGCGGTGAAAGACGTCAGCGACTTGCGCGGCTATCAGCTCGTGCTCGACCGTGCCAGCGACGACGGCATCATCTTCGGTTCGCCCAAGATAGACATCAGCAACGAGGTGCTGCAAAAGTTAGGCTACGCTAACTGACCCCAAAACAACAAGCGATAGACAAAAAGAACAATAACTACAAAAAGAAAGAGAAATGATGAAAAAAATGTTTTTGATGCTATTGATGTGTCTCCCTCTGTCGGCAATGGCACAGAAGTTCGGCCACGTCAACGCACAGGAAATCGTTCAGGTGATGCCCGAATACACCAAGGCAAAGACCGAAATGGAAGCGCTTCAGAAGCAGTACGAAAGCGACCTCAAGAGCATGCAAGACGAACTGCAAAAGAAGGCCGAGGACTATGAGAAGAACTCCGCATCGCTGCCCGACAACATAAAGCAGCGCCGTGAGCAGGAACTCCAAGAGATGTACCAAAAGATACAGCAGAGCGCTCAAGACAACAGCCAAGCACTGCAGAAAGCCTCAGCCGAGAAGATGCAAGCCATCACAACAAAGGTGCTCGACGCCATAAAGTCGGTGGGCGAGGCAGGTGGCTACGTCTATATCATGGACATCGCAGGAGGAGTGCCATACATCAGCACCACCCTCAGCACCGACGTTACCGCACAAGTGAAGGCAAAACTCGGACTATAAGCAACCATGCGCAACCTAATACTATCGCTGCTGCTCCTGCTGCCGTTCACCGTGGCGGCGCAGGAGAGCAGCATTAGCCAGCACCCCATCAAGTTCGGCTACCTCTCCTACGAGGCCGTCCTCAAGGCCATGCCCGAATACGAGCAGGCGCAGCAGAGCATAGCCGAGCTAAGGAAGAAATACGACGACGAGGTGAAGCGAGTGGAAGACGACTTCAACACCAAGTACGAGCAGTTCCTCGAAGGACAGAAGAGCTTCCCGAAGAGCATACTGCAGAAGCGCCAAAACGAGCTGCAAGAGATAATGGAGCGAAACATCAAGTTCAAGGGCGAAGCCCGGCAACAGCTACGCGACAACGAGCAGCAGACCATGGGCGCCGTGCGACAGAAGCTCGACGAAGCCATCAAGCGCGTAGGGCAGGAAAAGGGATACGCCTTCATTCTGAACACCGACAACGGCCAGACTCCGTTCGTCAACCCGCAAATGGGCGACGACCTCACCGAGGCCGTCAAGCAGGCTCTTCGTTGAGCCTTTTTTTGGCTACCTACGAAACCATCGGGGCCGAAAACCCACCGAAAGCGAGCCACAGGCGAGGAAAAAACTTTACGAAAGCCGTCATAAAAACGCCCCACCGAGGGGCTAAAAACTACCCCTGCCGATGGCTCTTCACTCCCACCACCGTAAGAAGAAACTCCCACGGTGGTAGCTCTTGACTCCCACGGTGGTGGAAAGAAACTCCTACGGTGGTGGAAGTTTTGACCCACTTCCGAGCGAACGAAAAGCCACGATGAAAACGTAGTCATCGCGCTGACTGCGAGAGAGTTATCCTCCACCCTGCCGACAGCCCAAAATCACCCTTCCCCACCCATCGGAAGCCCCAAATAGGGAACAGCGAGCCCAATAGAGCAAAAAAATCACCGTGAAAGAAAAATTTTTACTTCGCGGAAACTCCATCGCCTCACCACCCTAAAAAATCCCTACCATACCTTTTATTACCTATAACAACGCCTATAATCGCCAATAATCACCCCAAACGCACCATGCAGCTAAGCACCTCACCAGGACCAATCGGCGTCTTCGACAGCGGATACGGCGGCCTCACCATCCTACACGGAATAAGGCAGCTGCTGCCACAATACGACTATCTCTACCTCGGCGACAACGCTCGCGCACCCTACGGACCGCGCTCGTTCGACGTTGTCTATGAGTTCACCCGACAGGCCGTGCGCCGACTCTTCGAGCTCGGATGCCAGCTCGTGGTGCTCGGCTGCAACACTGCCTCGGCAAAGGCACTGCGGTCGATACAGCAAAACGACCTGCCCCGCTGGGACCCGCGCCGCCGCGTGCTCGGCATCATACGCCCCACGGCAGAGATAATCGGCTCGCTGACCACGACGCGCCACATAGGAATCTTCGCCACCGAAGGCACGATAAAGAGCCAGAGCTACGAACTGGAAATACGCAAGTTCGCCCCCGACGTCAAGGTAACAGGCATAGCCTGCCCCTTTTGGGTGGCGCTCGTAGAATACAACGAGGCCGATTCCCCCGGCGCCGATTACTTCGTGAAGAAGCGAATCGACCAGATGATGCAAGCCGACCACGACGTTGACACCTTCCTCTTAGGGTGCACCCACTATCCGCTGCTCATGCCAAAGATAGAGAAATACAAGCCTCGCGGCGTCAGGGTGGTGGCGCAGGGCGACTATGTGGCCGAGAGCCTAAGGCAGTATCTCCACCGCCACCCCGACATGGAGCAGCTGTGCCGACGCGGAGGCAAGTGCCACTATCTGACCACCGAGAACGCCGAAAAGTTCAAGGAGTCGGCACGCGTTTTCCTCGGCGAGACCGACATCGAAGTGGAAAATATCACTCTAAGTGAAAAATAATCGCAATTTTATTTGCAGTGTTCCGCCTTTTTTGTATCTTTGCAGCAACTTACGAACTATAACGTGTCTGCCATCTGGATACTAAACGCAATACTGCTCGTAGTGCTGCTATGCGGATTGCTCTTCCTTTTCACCTACAGAAAAAGCCAACTGAAGAGCTATGACGAGGAACAGCTACAGAACGAGCGACTCGGCACCATCCTGGAGTCGGGAGAGGTAACACTATGGACATACGACGTAAACGCCCGCATATTTACGCGATACAACAAGGACATGAGCTACTCCACAGAGACGCTGAAGGAGATGGAGTCGCGCATGACGCCGGAAGACTTCTCGAAGTTGATGGCCGCAATGAGCAAGGTGCGCAACAGAGTCGAGGAGCGTTCCTCATACATACAAAGCGTATCGCGACAGTATGACAACCGCGAGTCGGAGATGATAATAACGCCACTCGTAAGCGAGAACGGCGAGATAACCAAACTGATGGCCGTGCAACACGACCTAACAAAAGAGAGGCGGCAGCTATTCCTGCTCGACGATTCCAACAAGCGCTTCCAAGCCATCTTCGACGAAAGCCCCTTCGACCTCTACATCTACGACCGCGACAGAAACTACGTCCGCTCGAACAACCAAGCCAAGGCCACCTTCGCAGGAAGAAAAGGCCTGCCCTTTCCCGACAAACCCCACAACCTGAACGACAACCCTTACCTCAAGGACATCGACCTCGACGACCACGAGCCACACCACATGGTAACGCGAATAGCATTCGACGACGAGGGCGAATGCACCTACGGCTACGCCGTCAGCACCGACCGACGACAGCGAATGTACTATGAGACCACGCTCATACCCATCTACGACGACAAGGGCGAAGTGGCATACACAGTGATACGAGGCATCGACGTTACCGACCTCGGACTGGGCTACCACAACATGAAGGACGACAACGCCCGACTGAACGAAGCCACGGCCACCACCATGGAACTGGTGAAGAAGATAGACTACGTGCTGCAAAACATGGAGATGCAAATACTCTGCTTCTACCCTGACACCCGACAAATGGTATTCTACAAGAGCATGGGAGTGGTGCAGCACATACTCGACGAAATACAACTCTTCACACAAGCAAAGCCCGACACTTATCCACACTTCATACGTGAGCTGCAAGTGGTAAACAAGCGGCTCGACCAACCCATACGCTTCCACATACACTCCATCTACCAAAACAAGGACGGAAGCGAGCGATACCTCAACTGCACCATGAACCCAGTCTTCCGCGACAAGAAGGACGGAAGCGGAAAGGAAGTGGACTACTACTTCGGAGCCATGACCAACGACTCACAGATGGTCATGACGACGATGAAGCTGGAAGAGGAGAAAAAAAGAGCAGAGGAGAGCGAGACAATCAAAGACGCATTCCTGAAGAACATGAGCTACGAGATACGTTCTCCACTCACAAACGTCGTTGGCTTCACCGAACTTCTTGGGCAAGAACACTCTCCGGAGGATGAAAAGATGTTCGTCGCACAGATAAAGACAAACACAGACAAGCTGCTAACACTGGTCAACGAAGTGCTGTTGCTCTCGCGTCTCGACGCCAACATGGAACCCATCAACGCCGAAGAGACCAACGTGCCAGAGGCATACGACAAGTGGATTACCGAGGCATGGGAGAAATACGGGCGCGACGACCTGACCTACGACTTCGACAGCCCATACGAAGAACTCGTGGCAGTGCTCGACGCCCACAAGATTGACATGTTGATGGACCAACTGCTCATCAACGCCATCACCTACACCCACAACGGCAACATCCACCTTCACTACGAATACGTAGGCGGGGCAATGGTGCTCTCCGTCAGCGACACCGGCAGCGGAATGAGCCAAGAGATGCTCGACCGCATCATGGAACGCTTCGCAAGGGGCGAGAACAAGTCGGGCACCGGACTGGGACTCCCAATCTGCCAAGCCCTCGTAAAGCTCATGGGCGGCAATATGAACATCCAGTCAACGTTAGGCAAGGGAACCACAGTCTGGGTAACAGTCCCATGCAACGTCCTACGGATGAAGAAAAAGGAAAAGATATACGTTTAAGGAAACACAGACATAATGGCTATCCTCGTTACCATATTGCTCGCAGCTCTCATCGCGATAACTTTCGTGATGCTCGACCGTACATGGAAGCACAGCAAGCGACTCCGCACAGCAGTGAAGGAGAACCATCGCATGCTCTCCGAGGCAGTCAAGACCACGACATCGCTGAACTTCGACGTAGAGAAGCAGATGTACTACAACATCCACGGCAGCTACATACCGGAGACAGGAGTGCCGCGCGACATAATGCTCCAGCTAATCGACGACAAAGACAAGCAGACCGTAAAGCAATCACTGCAAGACATCATCGACGGAAAGACCAACGAGGCACGCATCACCTTCCGCATTCGCACAGCCCTGCAGCCGCCGTATAAGTGGATAGACTATAGAGGACTGCTCAAGGGAGAGCACAACGTATCCGGACGAACCGTCAACGTATATCACACCCTCTACGACATTACGAAGGAGCTGAAGCAGACCGAAGTGATGGAAGGGCAGCAATGGATTTATCAACAGTGCTTTGAGCAATCGAAGGCAGGACTGGCCTACTTCGACAAGACGGGAGTGCTGCAAAAGGTCAACCCAAGAATGGGCGAGCTCTTCGGGCAAGTGTTCGACCTCGAAGAGCTGGAAAAGACAAACTTCTTCGACCTCGAACCGTTCCACAACCTACGCTCGCCAGACAACATCGAGCCCCTGCACGTGTGCACCCGCTTCAATAGGAGAGACGGCGAAGGCTACCTCTACTTCGAGATTCGTTCCTATCCCGTCTATAGCGAGAGCGGTGAAGTGCTATTCATTGGTGCGACAATTATAGATGTAACCGATGTTCGCGACATCTACCTAAGCGTGCAGCAAAAGCGAAAAGACACCATGGCTGCCAACGACCAGGCTAATGTTTACACCATGCAATTCGGGCATCTTCTGAAGTTCGTCGACCTTAACCTCTGGCGCGCAGACAGGGAGAAAGAGCTTTTCATCCTCTCCGACGATGTTACGACAGAGCATGCAGGCAAGACATTTGCCGAACTCGAAGCATCTATCTACGACGATACAAAGGAGCAATACTCGCGACTCATCGAGCTGATTCGCACCAACAGCACGGAGAGCCTCAAGTTCACCTTGCACGAGAAACCGCAGAAAGAAGGCGAAGGCGACCGCTGGTACGTGGTGCTCGGAGTACCGTTCGCAAACAAAGACGGCAAGAAAGAATACTTCGGAATACGCCGAGACATCACCCGACTGATGCTCGCAGAAGAACAGTTGCGCCAAGAAACCGAGCGAGCAAACAACTCGACAGAGCTGAAGGCTGCCTTCCTCGCCAACATGACCCACGAGATTCGCACACCTCTCAATGCCATAATAGGTTTCTCAGAGTTGCTCGATAACGTGGAAGGCGACGACAAGAAGGAGTTCATAACCATCATAAAGCGAAACAGCGACCTACTGCTACGCTTGCTCAACGACATACTGCTGCTATCGAACATCGACAGCGACGAACTGAAGAGCATACCGAACCCCGTTGACTTTGCCAAGACCTTCAACAACATCTTCATCTCTATTTCCCAACGCTACGCAGCACCAGGAGTAGAGTTTATCGAGGATAATCCCTTCGACCGACTTGTACTGAACATCGACCGAGAAAGGGTGGAACAAGTGATTAACAACTTTGCAACCAATGCCTCTAAGAACACCCAACAAGGGCACATAAAGTTAGGGTACAGCTACGACGGTTCCACCCTGCGCATCTATTGCGAGGACACTGGAGGCGGCATCCCAAAGGACAAGCAGCAGACAATCTTCGAGCGTTTCTACAAGATAGACAACTTTGTGCAAGGCACCGGACTGGGGTTGAGCATCTGCAAAGCCATAGCCAAAGGATGCGGCGGCGACATTGGAGTGGAATCCGAAGTAGGAAAGGGCAGCACTTTCTGGATGACCGTTCCATGCGAGCGCGTAGAAGAAAAGTCGGAGTAATCGCTATACCTTATTATATATATAACAAACAAATCTCCCAAAGACCATCTTTGGGAGATTTATTTTGTATGGATGTAAGACTTGCGCCCCACCCTAACCGTTCGTCAGAGCAACCGTCGGCTCAGATAGCGAACGGGATACCAAACGGCAATCCAGCCGACAATCAAGACGGTGAAGAATATTAGGACGATGTCCCACGGGTGGACGCTCACTGGATATGCCTCGATGATGAACGAACCCGCCTGCGAACCAAGCCTAACAAGACCGAACTCCTGTTGTAGCCAACAGAGCAACAGTCCGGCGGCAATACCGAGGACGGCTCCGATGGCCGAGATGATGCGTCCCTCGAAGAGGAATACTTGCGTTATCTGTTTGTCGGTGGCGCCAAGATTACGCAGCGTAGCTACGTCGTCCTTCTTGTCGATGATGAGCATCGAAAGCGAGCTGATGATGTTGAAGCACGCCACCATTAGGATGAACGTCAGAAAGACGTAGGCAATCAGTTTCTCTATCTGCATTATGCGGAAAGTGTCTGCTTGCTGTTCGTAGCGGTCGCTGACTTTAAACTTGTCTCCCGCCAGTTTCTTGATTTCCGACTTCGTTCGGTCGAAGTTGCTACCACTCTTCAGTCGTAGTTCGAGCGACGATATGTTTCCCTCTTGGTCGAAGAGGTGTCGCGCAAAGTCTATGCTGGTGATGATGTAGTTCTTATCGTATTTCCCTTGCTTCACGTAGAAGAGTACGCCTGGCGAGTATAGTTCGTCTTCCACGAAACCGTCGGAGGGGTCGGTCATGTCGAGCTGTCCTTGTCGGCGCGCGGCATATACCTTCATCGGTTCATCGAAGCGGAAGCCCGTTCCGATGTTCTCGGCGAGCCTTATTCCCAGTATTCCGTAGTTCATCTCTGCGGCGTGCAACTCGTATTCTCCGTCGCCAACAAGGATGTCGCGTATGTATGTTAAGCTGTCGAAGTTATCGTCAACACCCTTTATCGTTACCATGGCCTGCCTGTCGCGATACATTACGAGTGCGTGGTCTTCGAGGGCCTCCGTCGCCACTTCCACCTGCGGCAGTTGCTTTATCTGCGTAAGTATGGGGTCGTCGGCAGTGATAGTCTTGCCTACGGCAGGCGTTATCTTCAGTTGCGGGTCGAAGGAGGTAAAGAGTCGCGCCACCATATCATGGAACCCGTTAAAGACACTGAGAGTAACAACGAGCGCCATAGTTGCCACTGCCACCCCTACTACAGAGATGGCACTAATTATGTTGATTGCGTGTGTGCTCTTCTTTGAGAAGAGATAGCGACGGGCAATGTAGAACGGAAAATTCATTGTCAGCCCTTCTTCAGGAGTTCGTCGATATGATCAATATAGTCGAGCGAGTCGTCGATGAAGAAGCGTAGTTCGGGAATGATGCGCAACTGATAGCGCACTCTCGTTCCGAGTTCATACCTGACGGACTTCTCGTTTGCCTTGATGTTGTCTACGATTTCCTGCGCCCGTTCCGAGGGGAACACGCTGAGGTAGGCCGTGCAGATGCTTAGGTCGGGGCTGATTTTCACGTTTGTTACGCTGACCATCACTCCGTGCATCTGCCTTGTCTGTTCTTGGAAGATTAGGCTGAGCTCTTTTTGCAGCAGCCTTGCTATTTTGTTCTGTCTTGTCTCTTGCATAATCGTATCAAATTGGTTGATGTGTTCGAACAGCCTTTTCGAGCACTTTGTTTATAAAGGCATTGATTGTCGTCCCGCTCTGCTCAGCATAGGAAGCCACCTTGCTGTGCAGAACCGGGGTGAGCCTTAGCATCAGTTTGCCGCTGTAAGGCTTTCTTGGTTCTACGCCGTTAGCCTTGCACGTGGCGATGTAGTCGTCTATTCCGTTCCTGAAGTCTTGCTCCAGTTCCTCCAGCGTGTTTCCTTCGTAGATGATGCCGTCCTTGCTCAATCCCTGCACCGAGCCAAAGAGACAGTTGTCGGCCTTGCTGTATTCCACGCTGCCTTTGTAGCCTTTGTATTCCAAATAGTCCATTCTCAAATCAGTTTTTGTTGTTTCAAATAGCGATAGGCTTCCTTCATTGCCCCCATCTTTATGATGTTGCCTGGGTGTGGCTTGTGCATATTAAAGAAGCGGTCGCCGTCGGTGAAGCAGATTCTTGAGCCAGACGTCCGCCCCTTGTTGTCGGGACGAAAGCCCAACGAGGCCATCATCTTCGTGAATTCGTCGAAGGTGAAGTCCCGTGGAATTTGCTTGAATCGCTCAATCAGTTTGTCCTTTACGCTCATTGCGACGTGCAAAGATACCAATAATAATATCAACATACAACTTTTTCTCTGCTTTTTAAGCATTCTTAAACCAAAAAACGTAGTAGATATAAAGAAAAAGTGGTAACTTTGCAAACAAAGACCGAAACCCGAACTTAAATGAAGACAAGCTACCAGTTAAGATACGCTGCCAACCCAGTTGATGCGCGCCACTATGATACGGAGAGACTCCGAGGCGACTTCCTTATACCATCGCTCTTCCGTGAGAACGAAGTGCTAATGGTGTATTCAATGTATGACCGTATGGTTGTTGGGGGTGCCATGCCTGCGGGGGAGCGATTGACTCTCGAAGCAATAGAACCGCTCAAGGCTGAACACTTCACCTCGCGACGCGAACTCGGCATATACAACGTGGGGGAAGGACGAGCCATAGTATGCGCCGGCGACGAGCGCTTCGAGCTCGACTTCAAGGAGGCGCTCTATATTGGTTCGGGCGAAAGAGAGGTAACGTTCGAGAGTGCCGACCCGATGCGTCCGGCGAAGCTCTACTTCAACAGCACCACGGCACACCTGAGCTATCCCTCGCGCAAGGTAACAAAAGCCGACGCCATCAGCGTACATCTCGGCTCTCTCTCGACGAGCAACGAGCGAACCATCAACAAGATGATAGTGAACCAAGTGCTGCCGACGTGCCAACTTCAGATGGGAATGACGGAGCTGGCCACTGGTTCGGTGTGGAACACAATGCCTGCGCACGTCCACTCGCGCCGCATGGAAGCATACTTCTACTTCGAGTTGCCCGACGACCAAGCAGTGTGCCACCTGATGGGCGAGCCCCAAGAGACGCGCCACATCTGGATGAAGAACGACCAGGCGGTGCTCTCGCCCGAATGGAGCATCCACTCTGCCGCCGCCACCCACAACTACACGTTCATCTGGGGCATGGGCGGCGAAAACCTCGACTACGGCGACCAAGACTTCTTCGAGATTACGGACTTGAAGTAGAGCTCCCAATGAGGAGTGGGGAGTGAGGAGCGAGGAGTGAGAATAGATTGGTGGGGCGAAACTGCTTCTACAATAATTTTAATGATTAAAATATACGGTTTAAAGTAAAACAAAGACTATGGACAGTTTAAAAGCATTCTCCCTCGAAGGGAAAAACGCATGGATTACTGGTGCCTCCTACGGCATTGGCTTCAACATCGCAAAGGCTTTCCATGCAGCCGGCATCAAGAACATTATCTTCAACGACATCAAGCAGGAGCTTGTGGACAAGGGGCTCGCCTCGTATAAGGAGGCAGGTGTTGAGAACGTCCACGGATACGTGTGCGACGTAACTAAGGAGGACGACGTGAAAGCCCTCGTGGAACAAATCCACAAGGAAGTAGGGCAGATAGACATTCTCGTCAACAATGCAGGCATCATCAAGCGCATACCGATGCACGAGATGAAGCGCGCAGAGTTCCAACAAGTCATCGACATCGACCTCGTCGGACCGTTCATCTGCTCCAGCGCCGTCATACCGGAAATGATGGAGCGCAAGGAGGGAAAAATCATCAATATATGCTCGATGATGAGTGAACTGGGACGCGAGACGGTCAGCGCCTACGCTGCAGCCAAGGGCGGACTGAAGATGCTCACACGCAACATCTGCTCGGAGTATGGCGAGTACAACATTCAGTGCAACGGAATAGGCCCAGGCTACATCGCAACTCCCCAGACGGCTCCACTGCGCGAGCGCCAGCCCGACGGCAGCCGCCACCCGTTCGACTCGTTCATCTGCGCCAAGACGCCGGCTGGCCGCTGGCTCGACCCGTCGGAGCTGGGCGGACCGGCAGTCTTCCTCGCCTCCCACGCTTCGGATGCCGTCAACGGTCATGTGCTCTACGTAGATGGCGGAATATTGGCTTACATCGGTAAGCAGCCGAAATAACGCTTCCGTCATTACATCGGGCTTCATCGACGCCCAAACCGACAATCGCTCGCGGAAAGGTTCTACTTTCCGTGGGCGTTTTTTACATCTCCACCACTCAAGCTACTGAAGCCCGGCGAAAGCAACGGCTCGCAGGATAATCGGAGGATTTAAGTGCGGACGTAAATCTTGCATAAATCTTAAATAAAAGGTGTGCGGGAGGAGGGTTGTTCGCAATAAAGAGGGAATGTTAAAAAAATTCGTAGGGCGAGGATTGGGGATTTTTGTGGTGGTCGTAAAAGGGGAAAATAGTCGGGCGAAAGGGTTTCGAGGGCGAAAATCGAGGAGTTTTGGGGGCGTTCGTCTCGGTCCGTATCGCGGTTGTTTTCAGAGCGTTATATGGTGATTGGAGGGTAGTGCCGAGGTGGGTCAAAACTTCCACCACCGTGGGAGTCAAGACGCACGGTGGAAGAAGTCAAGACGCACGGTGGTGGGAGTCAGCTTCTACGGTGGTGGAAGTTTGGAGCTATCGCCGCGCGAGTTTTTGCCTACCTCGAAGGGTGGTTTTAGGTAGGGTCGTCGGAGGGGTTAAAAGTAAAAAAAAGCGTCGGCTGCGATGGCCGGCGCTTTTATTTTCCGTGGGTCTCGAAAGAGTCTTCGAGGCTTGTGGTGCTGTTTGTTAGTGGAGCATCTTCTTTCCGTTGACGATATAGATGCCGCGCGGCAGTCCGTCGAGCGAGGTCGAGCCACTGCGGACGAGGCGCCCGTCGATGCTGAAGATGCGGTCGGTCGGTGCGGCGTTCGTGGATGTCTCCACCTCGCTAATTGCGGTCAGCTCGTCGTAGCTCATCGAGCCGTAATAGTAGAGGCGGAAGTTGTCGAAGATGGTCCAATAGTATGAGTCGTAGCTTGTGCTTCGGAGACCGAGCTTGAAGCTGCGTCCGTTTTCCGGGCATTCGTAGAACACTCCATTATCGTAGAGGTCGGCAGCGAAGTACTTGCTTGCGGAGAGCATGTCGTTTGGAACGTAGAGCGTACCTATCTTCTTCGTCGAACCTCCGAGGCTCTTCTCGGTTGCGTCGTCGCAGATGTTCTTTATCTTAGTATTCTTGGTGCTGATGTAGAGTTGGGCGTTCACGCTGCTCTTCCCGCTTTGGTAGGCGCTGTAAACGTCGTCGGTGGAGCCAGGACGCTGGAATGCTTGTGCCTTCACTTGGTATGTTCCCTTCGGCATATTAGTGAGCGTCTGGTTGATGTTGAACGTCTTTTCGTAGTATTCTGCGCACGAGTAGTTGATGGCAGGCGCGTCGGCGTATGTCCATCCGTCTGCTGCGTCGAGGCCCGCATTATCGAGCATATAGGTAAGGTCGAAGGGGTTGTCTTGGCTCGTCGGCGTTGCTACGGAGAGGAAGTCGGTGCTGGCTTGCTTTGCTTCCTCGACGAGAGCTGCCAGCTGTGCGGGCGAGGTGGCGTTGGCAGCGGCCTGCTCTATGCTGTCGAGCTTGGCGGTCAGGGCGTTGTCGGCTCCTGCCTCGTCCTCGGAGTGCGGGGTGCCGAGCAGCTGTCGGATGTTGCTAAGGTCGAGCGAGAGCTGACTGGCGATGCTCTCTGCCACGGCGCTGTCGAGTTCGGCCACCTGTTCTTGTGTCATGATAAGCCAGCGTTGCGTGGTGGCTGCCACCTTGAGGTCGTATCCGTTAGCGCCTGTCTTGTTGTTTGCCAGTGCGGTGAGTGTCGGTGGCGTCAGTTGTGCTTCGGGATGAATGATATAGTAGCCACGGAAACCGTCGCCCACATCGACGCGTCCCTTCATCAGTTGAAGGTTCTCGCTTGAGCTGGCGGCAGAGCGCTCCACGGTCTTGAAGGCTGAGCTGTAGGATATGTAGCGTCCGGTGGCGGCGTTGCGCATACGATAGTATCCGGTGGAGGGCACGTATGTTATATACCATGCGGCACTATCACTGACGGTGGTGCCTGCGGGCTCTTTCCACGTGAGCGTGCCGCCGTTGTCGTAGAGATATGAGGAGTAGAGTCCGCGTTCCTCGTCCTCGTTTCTTAGGTAGTATTTCGTGTCGTCCTCCTGGTCGAACTGATAGCATGGCGTTGCGAATCCGCCCGTCGGGGGGAGACCGTCTTCGCCGAGTGCCTGGGCGATGAGCGATGTTCCTATGTAGAGCACGTCGGTTCCACCGTCCTCGTGTGCTCCGTTAATGCCGTAAGGCCACATGTGCATAGCGTCGCCCTTGAGCTCTGGGGTGGTGGTGTTGTCCCAGAATCCTAATACGTCGTTCACTTGATTGCCCTGCCACAGTCCACTGGTGCTGCCTTGGCGCAGCTCGGTACTGCCGTACCAGATGGTGTGCGTGCCTACGCCTATTCCGTGGAGCCACTCGTGCATGATGGTTCCACACTTCTGATACGACTGATTCGGGCCGACGCGCATCCAGCCGCCGTATGAGCAGTCGGCAGTGGGAGTGCCGCTGGCATATCCTATCGAGGAGTTGAATCCACTGATGCTCGTCAGTGCGCTCCAGTAGTCGTAGGCCTTTTGTGCTGCGTTCCTTATGCGTTCGTCGTCCGCCGAACTATCGCTCTCACGGATGGTGAAGCTCATGTTCGACTTTGGCAACGTGTACATCTTTATCTGCTCACTATAGCCGACAGAGCTGTCTGCGGCGATGGCATACGCACGAACGTAGTATTTTGTTGCGGGCGTAAGGTCTTTGAGCCAATAGATTGTGCCGTTGTTGCTGAGCGTGCTCGCGTATTTCTCGTCGTCGATAGTAGGCTGCTCATGGGTTGCATAGCAGATGCCTCTGCTCTTGATGTTCGAGCCGTTAGCCTTCGACGACTTGATTCTGAAGAATGCCATGGTGCCACCTCTGGCGAACTTCGGGTTGATTGTTACTGTCGGTTGTGCCGACGCTGCGGTAGCTCCGACGATGGCTAATGCTGCCGCCAATGCTAATGAAGTGAATAGTTGTCTCATTTTAATTAGTCGGATGTTAGGTCAATGGTTTCTCGCTCCGTGGCGACTGGGTTGTGGTACCTCCCTGATTCGAACAGGGGACACACGGATTTTCAGTCCGATGCTCTACCAACTGAGCTAAGGCACCTCGTCGCGCAATGGTAGCGAGGGCAAAGATAGTCCTTTTTTTCGAGCCCTGCAAACTTTTGTCTGCTTTTTTGGCTTAATTAGAAAAAAGTGGTGGAAAAGTTTGCCCGTTTCAGGAAAAAGCCGTACCTTTGCACCGCTTTATCGGGATGTAGCGCAGTTGGTAGCGCACTACGTTCGGGACGTAGGGGTCGGGCGTTCGAGTCGCCTCATCCCGACAAGGTGGCGGCAAGCGGGATTTTCGCCTGCCGCCGTTCTTTTGTTTTATGCTTAAAAGACTAACGTACTTAGGAACTCAAGGACTCAAGGGCTGACAAATGATATCTATTGCAATGGCCACTTACAACGGTGGCAAGGATGGCGGCAAGTATCTGCGGATGCAGCTCGACTCAATAGTCGGGCAAACCGAGGATGGCTTCGAGGTGGTGGTGTGCGACGACTGCTCGACCGACGACACGTGGGCCATACTGAACGAATATGCCAAGAGCGACAGTCGGTTTCGACTGTTCAGGAACGAGAGCAATCTCGGCTTCGTGAAGAACTTCGAGCGCGCGGCGTCGCTCTGCCAAGGCGAGCTCGTGGCTCTGGCCGACCAAGACGACATTTGGATGCCCACACACCTTGAGACGCTGAAGAACGCCATCGGCGACAAGTCGTTGGCGTGCGGTGATATGGTGCTTATCGACGCCGAGGGAAAACGCCTTTCCGAGCATCCAAGCAGCTATCTGCAGTGCATAGACTATCTGCCAGAGGGCGACCTTGAGAAAGCCTACAGCATGAGCTATTTCTTCGGTTGCGTCTTCGGGCAGTCTATTATGGTGAGAAAAGAGTTGCTCGACCGTGCTCTACCGATACCCGAAGGCTTCCCGTTCCACGACTATTGGCTCGCGCTCTTTTCTTGTTTCTATGGAGGCATGAACTACACTTACGAGGTGGTTACGCAATATCGTCGCTATTCGGAAAACCACAGCTGGACATCGACAGTAAGACAAAACCGCACGAAACATTTTCTCTGGCACATTGTGAGAGGGAAAGACCTTACGAACCGACAATGCTACATCGGCCCGCTCATGGAGCGTCTCCCCGACATGACGGACGAGCAACGGGCGTTCATCGAGCAAATGAACACCTATTTTAATAGAATCGGCACGCTTGGCGGGCGACTCCGAAACGCATTGTTTGAACTAAGACATTTCAGGGAAATCTACAGATGCAGGCATGGCCTTGCGCTGCAATCCCTGGAAGACTTGTTTGCTGCGCTCTCCAAAGCGGTTCGCCACTAAGGACGCTTTTCCGCCGGATGCTCGTGGAGTTTATTACGCAAAGACAAGATGCCAACGAAAAACTTTCACCCGATAATTTGTCTGTTTGGGAAATAATGCGTATCTTTGCAGCGTAAGATTAAAAACCTTCACGATATGATTATCTATCCCATAGGAATACAAACGTTTGACAATATCGTCAAAGGCGGTTACTTCTACGTTGACAAGACCGACTTTGTATATAAGTTAGCCTCTACTGGTGCTTATTATTTCCTTAGTCGTCCTCGGCGGTTCGGGAAGAGTCTGCTCATCAGTACGCTTGAGGCCTATTTCATGGGGAAGAAGGAACTATTCAAGGGACTGAAGATTGAGGCGCTGGAGAAAGATTGGGACGTGCATCCGGTGCTGCATCTTGATATGAACGGTCGTTCTTACGACCACGAGGAGGGCGTAAACAGACAACTGAACCAGCACTTGGAGGCATGGGAGGAAATATATGGCGACAAGTACAAGGACCGCGACCCAGAGGAACGATTCATGCAAATCATCCACTTGGCTTACGAAAAGACTGGTAAGCCCGTGGTGATTCTAATAGACGAATACGACAAGCCGCTCGTGGAAACCATCGACAACGAGGAGCTAAACGAGAAGTTCCGAAAACAACTCCGAGCGTTCTACGGCGTGATGAAGTCGCAAGACCGCTATATTCGTTTCGCCATGCTTACGGGAGTGACAAAGTTCTCTAAGGTGAGCGTCTTCAGCGACCTCAACCAGCCAAAGGATATCAGTATGCGGAAGGACTATCAGGCCATCTGCGGAATAACCGACGAGGAGATAGACACCTATTGCCGACAATCAGTGGAGGAGATGGCAAAAGAGAACGAAACAGACTACGACGATATGCGAGAGCAACTGCGAAAACGCTACGACGGCTATCACTTCTGCAAGGATGGCGTTGGCATCTACAACCCATTCTCGCTGCTTAATGCCTTCGATTCCAAAGAACTCAAGAACTATTGGTTCGCCACTGGAACGCCGACGTTCCTGACAACTCTGATGAGAAACTCGCATTTGCCCATCGACACGCTCACGAACGGATTGCAGACGGAAGACGAGCTTGGCGGCAAAGAAAGTTTTACGCAGAACCCTCTCTCGATAATGTATCAGTCGGGATATCTCACACTCAAGGGCTACGACAAGCGGAAAGATAAGTTTACGCTCGGATTTCCCAACGAGGAAGTCAAGCGCGGCTTCGTAAGAGCCCTCGTGCCAGCATACTTGAAAAAGCGCAACAACACTCCCGTAGATATCAACGCCCTCGTGGATGACATATACGACGGCAAGGCAGAGCAGTTCATGAAACGCCTGCAAACGCTCTATGCCAACCTCGATTACTCCATCGCCGGAGACTTGGAGCTCTATTTCCACAACACCCTATGTCTGATTTTCTGGCTCCTCGGACTAAACACCCGAACGGAGCGGCACACCAGCGATGGGCGCATGGACGCGACAGTGGAGACCGATGACCACGTTTACATATTCGAGATAAAGCTCGACGGCAGCGTGGATGCCGCACTCAAGCAAATCGAGGAGAAAAACTACGCCGCCCCGTTCGCCATGAGCGGCAAGAGGATAGTCAAGATTGGCGCCAACTTCTCTTCGGAAAAGCGAACGCTGGAGGACTACAAAATCGTGGAGGAAAAAGAATAACACAATCATAAAAACCACCTATTAACTGCTATGAATAAGTTGCAAATCATCACGGGCGCCATGGCACTCACCGCTGCTGTCGGCGCCAACGCAAAGAAGACGGCACAAAAACCAAACATTGTCTATATCATGTGCGACGACATGGGCTACGGCGACCTCGGATGCTACGGACAGCCTTTCATCTCGACGCCCTGCATTGACCGCATGGCAAGCGAAGGCATACGATTTACGCAGGCATACGCAGGCAGCCCCGTCAGTGCACCCTCGCGCGCTACTCTGATGACCGGACAACACGCCGGCCACACCCACGTTAGGGGCAACAGAGAATACTGGCGCGCCTCCGAGACCGCGGA
>Ga0181612_101422_pt1 | contig 56170 bp, 20 predicted proteins | sample HoacroProtozoa21_FD_119630 | JGI IMG/M metagenome (GOLD analysis project Ga0181612, IMG submission 119630) | Hoatzin crop microbial communities from Cojedes, Venezuel. Combined Assembly of Gp0051906, Gp0051904, Gp0051908
GAAGGAAGGAAGGAAGGAAGGAAGGAAGGAAGGAAGGAAGGAAGGAAGGAAGGAAGGAAGGAAGGAAGGAAGGAAGGAAGGAAGGGAGGAAGGAGGGAAGGAGGGAAGGAAGGAGGGAAGGAGGGAAGGAAGGAGGGAAGGAAGAAAAGATGGATTTCAAAAATCTGTCTCTGATTCCAAGATTTTAGAAAATTAATCTCATTCTAATATGTATTTTTGTGACTTTAAGAGCTGCTAGATTATGAAACAACACCATCCATCATAAAAATGTACTACTCTATCAGCTTAACTAGTATGACTGACCACATGCATGTAATCCTGTTGTCTCTGTCGCATGGTCAAACAAGGAGAGCATTTAACAAATAACTCTAATGACTGATTAATATTTATTTAAATACAGTGAACTTGAGATTTTTTCATACTTGCTTTTATCTACATAGATCCACTCAGTACTTTAGTCTGCATTTAACAGTGAATTTATATGGAATGACCTAAGGTCTCTGTTTGGACACTTATTCAAAATTCAAGTGGCCCTAATTCAGTGTAACTTTGGAAGTGAATCATGTAAAATCAAAATAAGACCACTTTCATTTTCAGTCAGAGAACCACACAACAGTTTAATGAGATTGAAATAATCCACTTTAAAAATTAGTTCAGGACAATTTTGCAAGTGTCTCACCCTTGTATAGACAAACCCCTAATATTTCTACAATACTACAGCTCAGATAAAGCAAAGCCACATCTTCAGTCTATATGACACAATGCAGAAATTTTCTCAAGCATTGGTTATGCACATATCTGTGCAGGACCTACCATACTGGAATCTGGTTCTTCATTGCCCACCAACATAAGTGATTAATTAATATATTGGTTGCATGAATACCAAAGCCGGTTATTTAAAATACATGAACCAGTGTACTGAAAAGATACTTTTATAACTAATGTTCTACATCTTTGCTATCTGAGCAGTGTCTTCTTCTCATAAATTCACATTTTGAGGATAGGCTGCTGGGCTTATTATTTGTGAATGACTTTCCTGGCATTTCTTGTGGGTCAGGAACCTTTTGTACTTTGTTTCTCGAATGGTATAAATGATCTTAAAATTCTCATGTCTTTCTTTGACTGGTTAGAAGATAGGTATTCACATATCTGTTGCTTCTAATCATGCCCTTCCTCGTCTATCTTTGGTTTATAAAAGATGTTAAGCATCCTCCACCATCCCCCAACTACTGGCACTTAATCTCACATTCTGGAACTGCATTTATGCTGCTAGCTAAAGAGAAAGTAAAGAGTGGATTTGTCCAGTCTAGCTCAATTTAGCAACATTATTCAACAGTCTCCCAGGTCACCATAAGCCAATGATGCTGTTGTTACTGGCAAGTTAACATTGCAAGTTATGTGCTCAAAGTTAACAACTTTGCTGCAGCCAAAAAAGGCAACTAGATATTCTCTTTTTCTTCTTCTGTCCTTCTAGGGCTGTAATGAGAACAAATGGAAGTGACCTTCCATTGTGGGATACTCCTTATAGTGTTTTAGTACAAATTTCATTACTCAGAAAGTCTTGCAAGGTATTCATTAGAACATTCATAAAGTCTTTGTGGAGGGCTTAATAGCTAAAACAAGCTATTGAAATTAGCCTATCATTCCATAATTGAACTCCCTATGAATCTTTTACTGCAGTAAGGCAAAGTAAGTTGCCTGAGGTACCTGATGTATATTTTCGTGCTTGGTTCCATGCAAAATAAATAAATGAAATAGATAAAAGTAATGTGTAAGAGTCCACAGCTATTCTGTGGTGTGTTTCTTACAGCCTTGGACCTTCAAGTTCAATCCATATTGGATTCTACACTAGTATTTTCTTATTTTTCATGGAGATTTTCATGGAGTCTTCTATCATATGCCGCACAAAAAAGTTAACAAGTTGATACCATGGAAAATACGGAAGTTGTGCTTTTGTACTCTTATTCTTAAATTATAGGTTTCCTCCTCCTACCCCTGAAAAGATCATTCACCCTCAGAACAGGTACATTCATACAAATACCGTTTTTTAAGCTGTTTCTGTAAAGAAGATATCATTGTGTTGGGTGTTATGCAAAAAAACCACTTACAAAAAAGACAGTCTCTTTCTCACAAATTTGGGGCTAAATCAAATAAATAACTGAAGTTCTTACAAAATTACTTGAAAGCCTAAACTTTATAACTCTAATCCCAGAAGGATATTCACTCTAACTTGGGTTTTGTTACGTGTACTGGGATAGTTACGTATCTCAGAAAAGTGGTCCAGGAAACCCTAGAGGCATAGCACAAAACAGTTATAAATTCACCAATGGAGAGTTCTCAAATTTTGTACCTTCTCTGAAGCACAGTTTCTTTACAAGAAGTTAATTTCTTTTTCAGGTAAGTATGCACAGTGAGTGGGGTGCAACACTTTTAAAGGTGTCTATTTCTGCTCATTGACTGAAGAGGTAGCCTAGACAACCATTAATTGAGATATCTGCTAGAATATATCTGCTTTAACAACTAGTGAAAATTAACAGGAGTGGATCTGTAGAACTTCTGGGAATCTGGTGTCCGTAGCATGTGTGTTTTTTTCACCTAAGATCAGCTTTGCTATAGCCCAGTGGGCTGAATGTCCACTTGTGGTTGGGTTACACTGGATGTGCTCCAGAAGCACATTGTACAAAGTAGTTTAATCTGTGGACAATCTACTTTATGTATTCCACAGTGTGAACCAAAGCATAGCAATTGAGGAAGAAAACGGGGTTTGTTTGTGAAATGCACCCCTGATCCAAATTAAAACAAAGACACACCCCCAATGTAAACACAGCCTTAATTAAGGTTAGAAAGAAGATAAAACTTATCCACATATTCTGGTTATTTTTGGTTGGAGACACTATATGTCATGATATTAGTTGAATCCTCTAGACCTTTGCCTACAAATTTAATACTTCATTGTAAAAATGTTTGGATGATTTTTTTTAAATGTAAAATACTGTCACATCTGATTTTTCATATAAATTTTGGCTTGTTTTAATATGTTTGGATTTGTGTATATATCTGCATGCATGTATGTGTTAGTGTAGGAGTTCATACATACATATATGTACACAAAAATACGTCTGTATTCACACACACATACATGTGTTTATATATTTATATACAAGAAAAAGATCCTATAAATTACAAATAATATACATTTCTCTGTAAATATAATGAAGATGAAAGGAGAGAAAAGGGAAACTCCAAAGAATGCAAAATGGTTCAGACAGACCACGTTTTGTATATTCTGCCAGGGGAAGTATCAGAGCTGGCATTTGCCTAGCAGAGCAATTTACACCCAGGGTTCTTAATGGGACTGTGCAAAGACAAGAGGCTTCTCTCCTGGCATACATCACTCTGTTGCAGCGTTAAGGACATCCCCAGCATTTCTTAGAGTCTGGAGGCCATCACAATGTCATGAGCTTTTCACTTACTCAGCGGAAGAAGAGGGTTGTGATGTGCACATCTGAGCCTATACAAAAGAGGCAGATGCTCTGACTTTCCAAGGAATACGAAAGAGTGACACAATGCTTCTTGCTAGCACAAAACACCTTCTACTTAATATTAGGCAAATGTTGAACAGCTCATTAGAACATCACAACTGGAGAAGGACATCCTTATCCAAACATGTACTTTCATGTTTGGCAGCTTTGACTGAAGTTGCTGTGAATCCAGCAAGTAGATAGCTTGGCTTAGTTAATTAGTCATGTCTTCTCTAGTGTCTTGTCAGTCCTTGGCAACAAGGAAAGTCTGGACATAGGCTAAGGCACAGCACAGTGGGAAGGAGGGCTGAAAAAAAAAAAAAAGATCTTTCATCACAGGTGAAAATATAATTAGTCAGACATATTTTGAGTGGCAGCAGCATCAGAGCAGATTGTGTATGCTATCCAGTAATCTTCTATATACTTTTAATTATCTTTTAATTATTGACAATTCTTGTCCAGTCCAAAAGCATTTGGCTAGCAACAAGCTTCTTTTTGTTTTTTCCTTTTCCATTTTTTTTGCTACTTGTTCTAATCTAGATCCGGTTCCAACTGCTAGCGCATCAATGTCAGAAACTGCAGTCAAGCACAGCCTCTCCCCAAATCCCAAACTCTACAAACAGGATGGCTCATTAATAACTTAAAAAGGATTATAACACTAATACTATTTATAGGGTCCTGTCAGCCAGGACTGCCAAAGTTAAGGAAATTAACATGGAAAAATTGTCAGCTGCAAAACATTAGTGTTTATCAACAGATCAATCAAACTTCAACTACTGTAAATTGTGCTTTTAGCTAAATAAAATATATCCACAATGACAATTTATTGAATGCCTTATTTTGTTACTCTTGTGCCCTTGTATCAGTTTCAATGAGAGACAGAGAAAGAAAAAGAGGGAGACAGAAACTCCTACGCTCTCCTTTCCCCCTTCACTCTCTGACTCCCCTGACACCTGCCAAACCTCCCACAACTGCTGAGCTCTCATAAGTTACAGCTACATGTTTCACAATGAGTGGCAAACCAGAAATGCTGAACAAAATTCTCACGAAGTCAATTAAGTGTTAATTAGCTTTGACTGAGGGCACATAAGTCTCCAGCAAGCTGAATAAATGTCAAGGTGATGAGGCTGTATACTAAGTACTGAGTTTACATGCGTGGAGAGCTTATAATTTAAGGTGCTATTTTTTTCCTTTCTTTCATCATTGCCTTCTGTGTCTCTTTTATAGCAGAAAGAGACAGAATGCTACAGCAAGATTGAAGTTTTTCTTCATTTGTTCACAGCCATATTTGCTACAAATTGTTGGATAGGAGATTTGCTGCAAATTGTTGGGTAGTCCTGCTGGTAGAAAAGTGATTTGTTGGCACAGAAGCAGACTTTGGAGAAAAATGACAGAAAAAAAAAAAAAAAGAAAGAGAAAAAGAAATTAGAAAAGCATGATGTTCAAAGACACATATGATCTCAATCTGTTGCTTGCTGGATCTTCTGTTCAGAATGTAATAATCAAATAGTTAATAATAACTAATAATAAAAGGAACTCATAAATAATAAGTAATTATATAAATAGATATGTATAGATGGTATAAATTAACATTTGGTCAGTCTCTGATAAGTATTTAGCCTGATGTACTTGGGAAGACACACACAAAGGATTAAAAACAAATGAACAAACAAACAAACACAAAAAAAAAGGTGACTGAAAACTCCACTGTGTCTGGACAAGACTCAATCAGAAGTGAAAAGTCAGACAGTACATCTGCTCACTCGACATGAATACTAGATGCAATGTTATTAGTTATATTAGCTGAAACCTAGTTTGGGGTCTAAAGGCCACAATCGAGATCAGGGCCCCAGTCTTGTAGATGCTACAAAAAAAATCACAAGTCCTTCCCACCAGGATTTTATAATCTGTACCTGTGATCTTTCAATTAACTTAAAGTAGATCTTTTCTAACACGGAGCCCATTACACAACTAAGGCTTCAAAACGATGAGCCAGAGGAAAGGCATGAGGAAGGAAACATTCACAGGTTCAGATGAAAAAATTAAGTGCCCTGCTCAGGGTCATATGATATATGACACTGAAAATTAAAGAGCTGGAAATTCAGGCTCAACGTCAAGAGTCTGGGCTGTTTTATGCATTGCAACATTGTCCCTAGAGATTTCTATAGAGAGCTACTGCTATCCCAGTTTGGGTGGCAAACAAGGGACACTCAACCTTGACTAACATTTGCAGAAAGGTCCTTAATATGTAACAGTTAATATTAACAGACCAGAAAATAAAGTTAAGAGCATACTTTACAGAATACAAGAGGTAGACTGACAGATTTCTGTTTATTTCTGCTTAATGAGACTAAAATGAGGAGGTAAGACTTGCACCTAACTTAAATGCTTATTGGATATACTTGCCTAAACTCATGATTTTAACAGAAGACCTGGTGTTTGGGAAAGACACTTCAAGTTCTTTGTCAAAATCTTTGCCTTTCTGCTGATATGTCTAAGAAAACGATAAAACACTTTCTGTAGGAAAGAGGAAAGTTTGATAGCAGCAGAAGAATCCTAGCTTCAAGACACAGGAAAACTTAAGTGACAGACTTGAGTCTGGGAGAATTTTGCTCTGGTCTTGCTCATGCACAGACGGGCTCTAATATTTCTGAGGGAGATCCTTTACTTGTCAGTTTTATAAGATCATTTTAACTTTTTGATGTGGCTGCTTCTCACAGGAGTTCCCAGTGCAAAGACAATGTGAAGTGCCTGATTAGCTTCAGTCAGTGGTCTTAGGTCTCATCAGCTTCAGAAAAAATTGAGACAAATTTCTGCTGAACTTTTCTGAGAGGTAGGTTTACCAGCAACCTCAGAAAATGAGAAAAGGCAACAGACCACCATTTCAGTGGCTTATATGATTCTGTCTTGTGATTTGAATGACATATGAGGTACATAACAGAAGGAGAAGTAAAAATATGTCTCGTTCTATCTGGCAGAGAGAACAGACCACCTAGAAGCAGATATTCATTTAAAGCCAGCACATTACTGACTAATGAGCTTGAGAACATGATCCATAAATGGACTGTTGAACTCCTCAACACAGTATATCACTGAGCCAAAACATATCATAGATGTGAATAAGGATTAAAAGAAGTCTATGGACATGAAGAAAAAATTTCAGCAAAATATCTTGAAAGCAATATTTAAATTCATAGTCTGACTGTAGGTACAGATTTGTAGGTAATTTTATTGTTTTGTTGTTTTTGGTTTTGTTTTTTTTTCGTTGTTGTTGGTAACTAGGAGAGAATACTCTGCACCTGTTTCTATTGTCCAGAGCAGGAGATGGATTACAGGATAAGACTAAAACATCTATTGCAAGATGGAAGTTATAGTAATTCTCCCTAGGTTTATTTCTTCTTTGTATATGTAGACACTGGAAGTCTAGAAAAGTCTTCTTCATCTTCGTTTCGTAAAATATTTTTTGCAGTTTGTGGTTTTCAGTTTAAAAATGTCAGACATTTTGTGGACGAAAGCTATGGTTATTGATTCTGATAGTAAAGTTAGTCAGCAAATTTGAATGGAGCGAAGTTGCCCATACAGCTCTTAATAAAGCACCTGAATGACTCCAGTGGATATGATACGGCATCCTCCAACACAGTCCTTTAGATCAGCAATTGACCTTGGTCCAATGGCCTGCTCAGAGTGATGGGTGGACATAGATATACCTTGGCTAGTCTGTGGTAGTCTTCCCTTTGGAACCAAGTGTACTGGAGAGTCAGATGATGTAGACTTATAACACCACTTCAGGTCCAGTTACTGATTAGAAATTGTCATGAAATCTTGTAATGAAGCTGATTTTCTACTTCATTATTGTCATCACAAATGTTAATGAGGATGGAATGTTTTCCAGGGATTCCAGATGTTGATTGCTATTCTTTCTCCCCTACTCTTCCTTCTTGTCACTGCCTTATAAACTAACATGAACGACCATTATATTTTTTTTGATCAGCAGTAGGAAATTCTTTAGAGTATTCATGTCAGGAATATCGCAAAGAGAGCAGGTTGCCTACATCTTCGGAATTCTGCAGTTGAATAGACAAGTAATGCTCCTACAAAAGAGATCAACATTTAGATTTCAAAGTGTATTAGAGCCCTTTTCTTCCCAAGATACATGTTTCTGGCAAGGTAAAGGAGCTCTCAAGTAGGTGTAAATTACATTTATGGACATGACTGTAAGGTTCATTGACATGGTTAGAGCAGTATATAGTACTCTCAGTGAAAATGACAATCAGGCCCTGAGGCCTAGACAGATGGATGGACAAAATAATACCTGTGTAGCTTTATGCTACCTTTGCAAAAATAAGTTGCCACTTTAAAATACGAACAAAAATAAAGGAATGCATTGCAAAATAAATTGATCTACTATGGGATAAATCCCAGAAACCATGACACAGGCAAAAAATAAATATAAACAAGAAAAGGTCTTACTATTCTCCCCCTTCATGTTGCAGACAGGGTAGCTGAGTTCCAACTCTGACTCAAACAGGACTCTCCTGTATGATGCTGGCTAAATCACCTCTCATACATACATCCTCATTCCCTGAGCCTTAGTTTGTCCAGTTGTAATATTGAGATGATAGCCTATATTTTTACTTTAAAACACTTTATGCATAAAAAGTGCTATATGAAGACTTCTGAATATTATAAGAACACTCTCCTATTCATTCCTCTTACAAAATACGTCAGAACTGTTTGACTGGTCTCACTTCTGTATCAGAAATATTAAAGAGGATTCTGCATGTCACTGTTTCTCCCTACTAATTAATGTATGTGCAATCGCTTCAGTGTCTTCTGCTCCTAAATCACAACAGATATAGACCAACTACCTGCTTCTATTATGCAAACTCTGCAATGAAGAAGCATAGCATTAATTCTTCTAAGCCTGCTTCTATTTGAAAAAAGTACATTCAGCTGTGTGTCCATGCCTACAGGTGGAGGTACTGTAAGCTACATACTCTGTTTTGAAGGCATACATGGATACGAATATATAATATATATTCATAATAATATGAATATATTTATATGAATACACGAACATATACCTCAGTAAGAGTTCATGTGTCATTAGACTTCAGTCACAGTTTTTAACTGAAGAATCTTGAGACATTTAATAACATTTAATTATCTACATAATATATCTTTGCCTTCTAAAAATGACTTTTAAGGGTGTTAAAATGTTGTCTTTCTTTGAAAAGGATTGTGGAAATCCTATAGCACAGTGATTTTTTGGAAAAGAAGCACTGTAGCATCACAACAATCACTGTGACTTGAAAATGAAACTCAGCATCGATTTATGAAAAGCAAAAAAGTTAAAGCGACTCTTTCTTTTGCTTTGTTCAGGACAATGACTTTGCTCTATGAAGCTAAAATGGTGGGACTGTCATCTAGTGACAATATGTTCACAGCTATGTTGCTGTAACACAGGGAAGGTACAGGAGCATTTTCCTGGTGATACTTACAATGATGCATAAATTTGATTTCATCAAGTTGTATTCAGTCTCTGTATTTGAAAGTACTTACAGCATTTCTTAAATCCTAACATCCTTATATTCAGTCACCACCCAGCCAATTGTGCTGCATCATTTTTACAGAAATCTCATCTCCTGTTGGAAGCTGGTGCATTAAATTTGACCAGAAAGAATAGTACTGCAGTGCACTGGGGAGAAAAAAGAAAAAAGGAAAAAAAAGAAAGAAACAGAAAAAAGAGCTCATTGGCACCAAGTTTTTTTCAGCACTCACAAAACTTTCCGCTTGCTCTTTCCATAGCTGCACCAGACTTGGTTGATCACTTCAGCCATTAATTTATCCAAGAACCATCTTTGCTTGTTATTCTACGTATTTCCTGCCTCCTATTTACTGACGTCACTTGTGCCAGTTGATGAAATATGAATGTGATAAAGTCAGGAGTGTTTGATGGTGTAGAAATATGTTGAACACTGGGAATTATTATGATGAACATGTTATACCTGCAGTGATTTCTAGACCAGGACACTGGTGCGAGCCAGATCTTTTACTGCTCTTCAAGTTCTCGTCAGCCAAACGTTTTCAGTGGTACTGAAATGAGTATGCTCAAGGTACAATGAACAACCTGTTGAAAAAAAGGCACTTATCTTAAATACTAGTCACATTCCTTCTATTCAAATCTACAGCCAAGTATTTCTTTGTCTTCTTGTCCTAGAAAGTTCCTGAAGAGGAGGGAATGATAACACACTTTCTCCTCAGTTCATTACTGGATGCTTTGCTGTGTCTTACTACTTACACTCTTCCAGCTGAAGAAAACAAGCTTTGGAGGTAGACATTGTCATAGCCTCCTCCAGTCTGCCTCCACCCAAACTTCTAGCTATCCAGTCCAGGGAGGTGATTGTCCCACTCTGCCCTGCACTGGTGCAGCCCCGCCTTGAGTATTATGTGCAGTTTTGGGCACCTCAGTATAAGAAGGACATCAAACCATTAGCGAGTGTCCAGAGCAGGGTGACCAAGATGTTGAAAGGTCTTGAGGGCAAGACTTACAAGGAGCAGATAAGGTCACTTGATTTGTTCAGCTTGGAGAAGAGAAGGCTGAGGGAGGACCTCTTTGCAGTCTACTACTTCCTCAGGGGGACAGCAGAGGAAGAAGTGCTGATCTCCTCTCTCTGGTGGCCAGTGATAGGACAGGAGGAAAAAGAATGAATCTGCATCAGGGGATGTTCAGGTTGGACACTAGGAGAAGGTACTTCATTGAGAGGGTGCTTGGTCACTTCAACAGGCTTCCCAGGGAAGTGGCCATGGCACCAAGCCTGTCAGAGTTCATGGAGCATCTGGATGATGCTCTTAGTCATGTGATTTGGTTTTTGGTAGTCCTGTGAGAAGTGGGGAATTGGACTCAATGATCCTTATGGAACTATTACAACTTGAGTTATTCTATAATTCTGTGATTCTCTGGCAGCCCATTCTCTATTTCAGGTTGACACAGGCACACCTGAAATAAATCTAAGCAGCTTAGCTACCCAGATGAAATCTCCAGGGGTTACGTACTGCATGAGGTAGAATTTTCCAGTGTCAGTTCTTTTGCTACCCTGACCCGCAGCAGCTGGTGATAGAGGCAAGTGTCTCTTTCCTGACATTATCACCTGGGCTCCAAGCCAGTACAACAAATGGGTCCCTACTGTCTACTGTTGTTGGAGACAGGGGTTATTCAAATGAGGGGGGAAGATAATTCACCTAGACAAGAAGAACTAGAGACCTGATGCAAACAGACCTACATTGCCTTGGAACAAAAATACAGCAAATTATGGCATAGAGGAATAAGTGCAGTAGGAGAAGGGCATACTTGTGTATTGCTGAGTGCCGCAGGAATACCAAGCCACTAGTGTTTCCTGTGGATGTAACCTGATGTTGCATTTCTTCCAGTGGCAAAGCAAGTTAATAGACAGTTTTCCTGTTCTTTGCTATGATTACTTGTTTGCTCCTGGCTTTGTATGAAAGGTCAAGATGTGACAATATAAAGAACTGTGAGGCAAACAAGCAAGAGACAGAATTAAAAAAATATGGTTTTCAAAACTGATTTTCCTTTTCACTGGTCTGGTGTACAGTAAAGCCCTAAAACCACACACATATATTTATATTTATATTTGTATTTATATTTGTATTTATATTGCCTTACAAATCTGAATATAGATAAATTTTATATACATACCTGCATGTACTTATCTATGTTTATATAGCAACCCCCTGCATGTGCTCTGCCGAGAGAGTGAATACTTTAAAGCCACTTTTCTGCCAGACAAAATGCTTAGAAAATCAAGAGGTTTCTGTTGCTTCTTTAACCACAGATGAGGGCTTGGCTCCAACCCACTCAAGAGCAACTTCACCGTTCAGAATTACCTTAAAAATATTTTTGCACCAAATGGATTACTTCTGTAATGTTGTAGACATTACAATGTAGACCTTACACTGTGCCATGCTGTGTCCATTTTGGACCTTGTCCTTAGCAGTTCCTCCAGTCCTCAAGCATTTCACAATTGCGGTGGGATGTTAGCACACCCATAGGTCCAGTAGTTTCTTTCTATTGAAGAATATAAAAAATCCCCCCCAAGACCCACAAAAACTTGTAGTCCCATAGTACAGATCAGGGGATGGAAAAGGTGATTCTTTAAGTTTCTGCTTTTCTCTGTTTCAGCCTATTTCCACTTTTTCAAATGAATTTACTGATTCTTCATTACAGTTCTTTAAAATACTTTTGTAAAAATTGCTGGTTTAGGAAACAAAAACAGCAAAAACTTACCTTAGAGGAGAGATTGATATATATTTCAAACTAGACGTTATCACAGAACCAAATTCAAGTATAGAAAAAAAAAAACAGGCCAATAAAAAGAACCAGAGAACAAGTTTCTGGGGGAAGGCAGGAGCAGGAATCTTCTCAGATGGATTTGCTGCTGTAATGGTGACCACACTGACAGTAAGACTCAGACCAGGTCCTCAAGTCAACCTCAAACCTGAATACATTGCCTCCTTCTTTTGTGTTCCTCTGTGACTGAAAATATTTTTATATGTGTTGATCTTACAGGAGCAGATCACTTTATTATTTAGGATTAGAAGGTGCTATCCAAACAGAGTGAGAACGGCTATTTATAACAAGGACCAGTATACTAGAACAATCAAATAGCCCGTTCTACCCAGTATCTGGTCTCCGGAGTCTGCAGTGGGAGGCATAAAATCCCCATATTGTAACTAATTATGCAGTGATATAGCTTGGGAGATTGTCCCCAGCTGCCTGTATTACTAACTCATCTGAAACCTGGATGTACAGGAAATCTCAAGAGAAAGCTTCATTATCTCAAGATTTCCAGTTTTAAGAAGATTTACTAAAGTTCAAAGAAACAGAAAAAATTTAACTGCTTATATTTTTGCTCCAAAGACCACACAAAAACATTGAGGTTCTCTTCTCGGAAGCTCACAGAGTTGTGATTCTCACAAGATTTCACTGCTGGGGTTTGGTTTTCAGAGGGATTTGTTTTTTCCTGCAGAATACACGAAAGTTATCAGCTACCCTTTTGGTTTTATTCTCTGTGTGCCATTCATTGCACTGAAACTTGTTGAAAATTTTGTCAACAATCAGCTTTATAAAAGCTTTGCACACTGTCTGCATAACAGCTCTATTTTGATGAGAAAATGACTATTAATGAGAACATGTTCTTTTCTGGCATCAGATTTCGAGAGACACAGGTCATAAATCTCTTTGATCTTCTTGCAAAAAGCCAGAATCAAGGAAAAAAGCAAGTTCTTTCTTTGTTTTCCCCTTCATTTTTTAAAGCTTCTGATTGAAACAATCCCATTTAGTAATCAGTAATTTATCATGCTTGCTTCCTTCCACCATCCTTTCCTTTTCCCTGTGCTTTTGTTTGTTTTTTATTCTTTATTTCAACACAACAGAAAATCTTTGTGGTTTGTCCTGTCTGTTTCCCTTGGTTTCACAGGGGCAGAAGAGGAGAATTTTTCAAGGGGGATGGTGGGGAGAACATTGGGGTGGTTTTGGCTTGTGATTTTGCTTTGTTTTTTTGAGAAAGTATATGTTGAAAATGGGGAAAAAAATAACCAAAAACCAAACTATAAGAGTGAAATGTGAAGAAGAAGGATCCTAATATTTCAGTTTAGTCAATGAACTGCTGCCTTTCATAGATGTGCCAATACTGCCATCTCTTGCCTTTTCACCAACCTGGACAGGAAACTGCAGTTTAATAAAAACTGGAGAATGAACATGCACTCACATACACACAGACATAAAACAGCTAAGTTTTCTAAGACAGGAGAATTAATTTTCCCTGGTACATTTTGCTATGTTTTAAGACAAATTTTTTCTTCATTTTCTTCTTTCTGTTGATGTGTATCTTCAGTTGCACCTTAAATAGCACAGCTGCAGCAACTAAGGCCTCAGCTAGTGATGTAAGTTGCAATGTGAGTTAATTCTAGCCATGCTGAAAGAAAGAATCTTGCATGTTTCCCCTACTGTGATGACAACATGAAGCTATGCAAATACACATGAAATATACAATAATCTATATTCTTAATAAAGGTCAACTACAATATGAGCATTTTAACACTACATCTTCAGATAGGCAAATCTTACACCGAAATAACTTCCAGAAATTGCAGATATGCATGTGTATCTATGGTTATGACAATGATTTTATTTGATAGGTCATAAAATGTCATGTTGCATAAATGCAGGGGTCAGTATTTTGGACCTTATGACTATGATCTATAGTAGAATTATTGTTTCATGGAGATAAACTTACAAGAAGTGCATAGTCCCTTGTCAGTGAGCAATGTTGCTTTCTAGGCCTTTGCAAACTACATACCAAGCTTAAATGTCCAGCTCTTAAATGTTAATACTTTCACAAAAAAGCTGTTATTTTTTTTTAATTGTTATGCAGTGGTAATAGTTATACGAGAAATATGTAGTCTTCTGAAGTGAAAATCAATGAAAATCTCATACTTCAGGTAAAAATTGATTTCTTAGTTAGAAAGGACAATTTCTGGGGTTTAAAAAGTACATCACTATTCAGGTGATAAAAAGAAAGATTAACACTTGAGATTTTTGTGTTATTGCAACTTACTATTTGGTTCAAAATCTGGGTTTTGTCTCTGTCATTACAAGTCTTCCTGTGCTTACGTAGACATGAACTGCTGTGCTCCTGTACTTTGATAACCGTTTTTTCTTCAGTTTGTTCTAAAGCTTAAGATACACCCCAGTCAGAGGTGTCACTATGGAAGGGTATATGATGATATCGTAGAGCTATGGGTCAAGTTCACCGTACTCCAGGTTTCTTACAGATACACAAGAGTGCTTAGCACACGCTGCCCGTGAGTGGCAAATTAGTCTGGCCCTGTAGTGCTACCTAGGCCGAACACAGGGCCAGTATTTTGTTATTCCCTTTCCTCGTCATAGTTTTTTAATCTTTGTAATTCTATTTGAGCGTATTTCTGCAGTGTACGTATGTGTACGTGTACAAAGTGATATGGTAATTAAGGGGCAAAAGCACTAAACCTGGCAATTGTCTTCATTGCAGAGCACATGCTTTATCAACAAACCACAGGTGTGAAGCACCAAAGCAGATAAAAACATATAGGACCTGAGATGACAGTTCTGTGTTCAAAATACATTAATCATCCAAGGTAAATTTGTGCATCTGTTATACGCTGTAGGTGTTTCACTTGCTTTGCTCCAAAGATACTGAGATAGATGGAAATGTTTTTCCTTTTCAAAGTGATTGGTCCAAGCAGTACCCATGGCATTTTCCTATTTAACGTGACTTCTCGATCTGTCACATCTGCTCCAGTTGCTCCTGTGTGGTCACACTACTCCTCTGCACAATGCACAGGTGTGGAACACACAAAAGGGCCTTGTTGTGTTCCTGAGGGCCAAAGTCCAGAATGTTCAGAACAAGAAAAACCTCAGTTTCATCAATAAGGTGTGTGGTTTAATTAGTGTAACGGAAACTTTCCCATAATTGTGTTTTTTAGTCAATGGATTGTTGTTTCATTTACAGTCTATTACTAATTTTGAGCCTTCAGAGATTAATTACAACCAGAAGAGTTTCAGACAGATCTGCAAAGTCAAATAATTTCCAGAGAGACTAATAGTCTTCTGATATTTGTTGATCAATTTGGATGAGTGCTAGAGGACAACTCTATTACCAGCCATGGAAAACTGAACTCATGTATAAGAACAATGATATCAGCTCCTGATTTCATCTATTATTGGAACAGCAACTTTGATTCTGCTGTCTGTGTTCAGCATATTTTGGCAGAAAAATAATGCAAGCCACTATTAAGCCAAGGGGTGACATTTGTGCTTCCTTATCAATGGAGAGGTGGTGAATTACCCACTGGACTCATGAACAAAATTAAGTCTCGTCCATCAACTCAAAGCTCTTTATAGCTAGAAGTATTATTTTTAAGTTTTTAGGTGCAAGACAAATAGTTGATGGAAAATATTTTCTGTGAAACTTACAATCAGCAATAGGGAATGTTTTATTTCCTCTTTCTATCATTTTGACCTCACCTATTCTTTTTGGCTCCATGGACTTAACTGTTTCACCTTCAGCAAGACAAATATAACAATGTCAGAAGCTCATGCTTACAGAACATCCTGGATATCAACAAAATGCAGCAGCTCCTTAAACATGACTGGGGCTCTTCCCACCGCATGATATGCCTTACTTCAGCACTAGGGAGCTATACTGGGCTTTCTTCAGTACATTTTCAACAGAGAAAAGCATTCTCCTATCTGACCTAGATTTCTTAATTTTCCTTTTTTTCCCTTACCTTCTCCACCCTTCAGCAGCCTCTATTGATTTTATGCCATGAGCAGTCTTATGGCAATTATACTGACTAATATCTTAAACTTACCCTGGATATATACAAACATTTTATCATAAACATGTACGAGTACTCTTTCCTAAGTTTATGAAGGAAGATGCATGTAAGATATACAGAAGTCAAGTGGTCCGGGGCCACAAGATTTGGGAGCCTCCTTATTTGGTACAAAGTAGATCATCAGAGTCATCTTATCTTCATTAAGCAAATATCGTCTCATCCTCTAGCTCCTTCTTCCCAATGTGCAGTATCAGACAATGAAAATAGTTAAAAGCAGAGATTAAAGCTGATAGAATGGCCTTTTAAATCTCTGCACTGGCTTGTGGACTGGAGTAATTTGTCTCAGGTTCATCTGCATCCTCTTGCAGGATATAGAGAATACTTACCTACAGAAGTGTTAGGAACAGGGAGTATCTCCTTAAGACAACTCTTTTACAGCTCTTAATATAGCTAATATTCTGACTAAGAAAAACATAGGATGGAAAATACTAGATAGAAGACATAGTTTGCATTTCGTATTTGTGTATTTGTGTAATCATATCAGCTGTTAGATGTTATGCACATATAACTTCAGGATCATAAGCAGACAAATCTCAGCTGGCCATTAAACAATTAAAAATCTGTTATAACATGTACAAAATTTAACTTTGTTCCCCACATAATGCACGTCTGATGTGCATTATCAATATTTGGTTTGCTTTCAGAGAAATGTAGATTCAACTCAAGTCAGTGATTCACTAAAATTTCCTAATGTTTTTAAGGAGGTTCCTTTATAAAACATGAAAAAAGATCCTTAATCTTACCAAAATTCTCCCTTTTATCTTCTACCCCTAAATCACATTCGCATCTGAAGCAGCATTGGTAAGATATGTTATGAATTCTTTTATGGGTAATTCATTCCTTTCTTTTCAGTGCCTTTGTATGTTTTTTTTCAGGAATCACTAGATTTCTGACTACTCACTTGAGAAGTTTCTTAAGAATCCCTCTACAATCAGAAGTTTCGGAGTGTATAACAACCAAATTACTTTTTTTTTCCTTCTTTCTCTTTCACTTTTATTTCATGACAGCTGTTGTTTTATCCCTGAATGTTTCAACTTCCCTTTGCTCCCTGAAGTAATCCTGGACATCACAACAGCCCCAGCACTTGCCATTATCACTCAAGGCAAGTGTGCCCTTACAGGCTAGTGCTACATATCTCAACCAGCAGCAGTGTACAAATGCAGGGGAGATTTACTGCTCTGGGGGATTTGTAAATAAGATTTTGAAAGTTTGAAGAGGGTTATCTTTTTCTAGTAAGTCTATTTCATTTCCATTTTTGTTTGGAAAGGCTACTAGGTGAGGGCAGGCAAAGGTTTTAGTAGTATGGATTACTTTTAACAGTACAGACTAAAAGCAAATTTATGTGAGAAGGAGGTTGTTTTTTATGTCTGCTTAACACTGAGATTCTTCACTCTTTTTTCTAAATTGAATGTCTAGAAACAGAAATTTTGACTCAGTTTGTAGTGGTTTTGAAGGGAGTGTCGTAATAAATCCCTTTCCTAATTTCTCAAGATTGCAAGCTAAGATCTTCACTGTCAAGGAGGATTAGGGGTGTTTTGTGTTACTAACAGACGAGAGAGTTAAGTGTCCTCAGAAAGTCAGCTGGGATAGATTCATGGGCCCACTCAAGCTGATGGAGCTTGTTACACTGGTCATTTGAGGACTAAGTTCCTTAGGCAAGGTTTTATATCTATACTACCTAGGTTCATCAGTGTCAATATTTCCACTTTTTTTTTTTTTTTTTTTCCATTTTTGGTTTTGCTAGTTCTTTTTCCTCCGAATCACGTTCAAGTCCCCTCCTCTGTAACACATAGGGCATTCCTGAGATCTCTTCTAGCACAGAGAAACAAGTCATTAATGCCTGATACTGCCTAAAATATGTTTCTCTTTCACAGGAGTTTCATGGTGTAGTTTTCTCTGGTTCCTGTAGATTATCCCCTGGCATTTATTTTAGCAACCTATGTTTGTCACTCAGCTTTGCTTTCCTTTTTGTTTCACCACTCCTCAGGAAAATTCTCCAGCTTAATTTCCTTTTCAGTTTAGTAATTTCAACTATTCTAAGGTTGCTTTTCATGTTGCAACTGGAAAACATTGTTTCTTTCAAGTGGTAGCACTGGATATACTATAAAGCTAAGCAGCCTCAGGAAGCTTTTCCTATTTCCATGCAGCTCTACACAGAATTTTAAAAATATAAATATGTACATAGCTGTGTATATGTTTTTTATGTATGTACATACTCTGTCTTTTTAACAAGAGAGGTTTTGTAATGATTTAATGATGGGTGTTGATGGTTAGAGGCTGCTTCTCTCTCCCTTAACAGTATGAATAAAGCAAGAGGGCATCTGTGAAATACGGATCTGTAAATCTCAAAACAACAAGGGTAGTTTGCGTGTTTCCTTTTGCCCAGAATCTCCCTTTTGTGTTAAGTAAATGTTTTATTTATTTGTTTGTGTATTGTTTGTGATTCTTTGGGATATTGGTAGGATTTCTTTGTGTGTCTCTTACTGTTTTGTCTTAGACAAAGGATATCTGAATGAATTCAGGTAAATAAGAGCCTATTCCACTCTAACATCTATCCAAGACATGACCTTGACCCAAATTAATCATTCACGGAGGGTCGCAAAAATTACATTCTTTACCAGAATTTAGTTTTGATTACTTGATGATTTAGGAAGCAGGATGTAGTAGTAGCATTCTCAAGAGACAGCTCTACTCCTGAGACATTTTCAGACCAAATTTTCAGGCTCAAGAGATTCTATTAATTCAGGTAAACTCTGAATAAACATCCTTTGGGTGTTTATCAACATACATCTGAACCAGAAATTTATGAAATCTCTCTCATCACTTGACTAATCATTGTGGCATATGAAATGAGCATCCTCTTCGAAGACTGGAGAAAAACACAACTTGAAACCCTGAATATATTTAATTTTCTTATTGAACAAAATGTAGAAGTTAATATGGTATCAAAAGAAAGGACATGTGTTTATGAGAGGGAAATATATACAGAGAGATTTTCCTGGAGAATGTCCAAGTACTTGTTATATGTATAAATAAACATAGGCAACAATCATTGCATTTTTTCCTATCACCACCATAATAAAATGAAAATCTTACTCAGATCTCACGAGAGTGTCTTGTTTAACAGAATGACAATCAACATGCTATAATGAACTAATCTTGGGCTAATAAAGAAAAACTGCTACACTCTAAGCTCAGCTTTAGAAGTCAGGAGCTCTGCACTGATACTAGGAAAACTGTTTAACTGCCCTGCTTTTATGCGTTGGGGCAATTTAGGACAAAAAATTTTATTGGAAATTATTTACCTCCATTTAGACTTCTGCACTGTATTTCTGAAGCCACTGCAATGGAAGGGGCTGTGACAATAAATCCCTGCATTTTGTACAGAAACAGAGGAGTTTCTACACAAAAATGAACCCACTATCTAGGCTTACAACCGTCTGAAATGTCAAGTGTCAGGGAGTGAAGATGTCCTAGAAGTGAGAATCTGGACAGAGAGGGGTGCTTCACATGCAAATCCAGAAGGGTCTTTCCCTCTCCCACAGAGTCACTGCCACATTTGTGCAAGTGGGTGTGAGGAGGAAGGAGTCACTACAGGTCCTGTCGAATCTGTGCTAGGTTACAATTACTCAAAGGACCACCGTGAGCTCCCATAGACATAGGCAGGACAACATGGGTATATCTGCTCCTTCCTAAACACTCAGTGCCATTCTTTTGTACTTCTAGTGAGACATCTATGTGATTTGTAGACTTGTTTTGTAAAGTGCTTCTTTGATTCAGTTTCTACGTGTTCCTGAGAAGATTAATCATAAATTTAAATGCCTGTGAGACGGGGTTTCTGGAAAGGAGTGTAACTGCTGTGCTGGACAAAGCAAAGCTCAGTCCTGATGCATTTAACTGAGGGAGTTTATTCTATAAAGGGGAGAGAATATTAAACTGTACATCCACCTTAAGTACCTTGAACATATGTGCTATTTTTCTTCCAGGTTTAAATCTTAAAAACCACATGAACTCAGCATATGGATCCCCAAAATAGAAGTTGGATGGGTTTCTAGAAAACTTAATCAGAGAAGTAACAGGTCCCTGCTCTAACTATCCCTCCACAGTGGACTTGGTAAAGCCTTAGCAATTAATTAATAAACCAGAAGCAATAGCTCTTGCCACCACTGCAAGAATATCTCTTGCCAAATTTCACCAGTATGTAGCTATTACCAGTAGAGTGGCTAAGCTGGGGATCGGACACGCCTTTTTGACTGGAATGAAGCTCTGATCTGCAGCAACAGGGAATTCAATTCTTCACTTCTGTTTCTGCCTGAAGAAGTTTGTGTAAAAAGAGGGTCACTCTGAGTTCACATTATCCTTTTTACTGTGCCAACAGCTATCTCCCAAATCCACAGGGCCAAGGCCTGTGCATGGGGGTGTTACTGCAGTCACTGCAAAGGGGCGATGCTGGCAGAGTAATGTGTTTTGTTGATCTGAGCATAGGCTTTCTTTGGACATAGGATTTTTTTTATCTGGAGCTTCCCCGGCCAAGGAGGTTAACAAGCCACATATGATGAAATCTTTTGCATATGAAGTGCAAAACACCATATTTAAATAAAATGAATCGCAAACACTCTCTGTCTTTCCACTTTCTGTGTGCTCAACTTGAAAGCCCATTAAAACATAAAAGGAATCTAAACTTAAAAAACAAACCAGCTCATCCCCCTCCCCCCCCTAAATAATTGGTTTCTATTCTGTGTCATGTTTTAATTAAAGATAGCAGTATCACAATCTACGATGTATCTGGCAATTGTTATGAACCTTTTCCAGAGGCAAAAAGAATCAATACCTCTTTGTCTCAGTGGCATAAAACATCTCTGTGTTACTTCTTTCCTGCTGGCAAGAGAGAAAGCGGAAAGAGTCTAAGATGGGAATAATAGCAGCACCGAAGGGGAGAGCCATGTGCCAGGTCAAATGAGCATGCATTTTCCTTTGTTTTTATTCTTGAAAATAAGCAGAGCTATCTGCATAACCTGCTTCCATCCCTGCAGTAAGTGTTTCTCCTTTGTGTCGGGGGTAGGAGACGATATGTGTTGTTACTGAGTCAAGCCATTGAAGAAAGGGAAATGACTGAGGGTTAGATGAGAAGCCTGAGAGTCAAGTCCTGGCTTCCCTTCTTGACTTCAGCAGGGATGTGTCATGTGATGCTGCTCAGCCTACACAGAGCTGAGAATTTGTAGGTCTTGCACCTTGCACAACTGTGATCAGGTTCTCCAGAGAGTAACATCTTGTTGACTGTACGTGCCCACACAGACTGACTTTGGCTTTCACCTTGTTGCTTTCTGAAGGACAGTCTGAAAGTGGTGGCACTCAAGGCTATCTGTGCCTCAGGTGACAGAGTATACAGGCATGGTCCCTCTGCTTCTCACAACCCAGATGTGCCATAGGTGGGGTTCATCTGAGTCATCTAGTTTTCTCCAAATGTCAGTGGAGAGGAATAGGCATTTCTTGGCTAACATTGCAAATAAGCTATGAGTTTAACGTGCCTGAGTTTTCCTCACTTTATTAAAAGAATCCAGAGATGACAAACTCTGTTGTCCACATTATAGAAATCTGGAGTTAACATTAAACTGTACCTCAGTTTCCCTATATATAATGTGATATAGGGAATGTGATAATTGGGCAACAATGAATACTATCATATCTAATCAGCTTGCTGTCACCATCTTCTTTATGTGAGTGGGTTATAGCCTAGTTGGGCACAAGTACCTGAGCGAACACAGAGCAAATGTGAAAAGTTATCCCCAGGTTGTCTGCTGCCCCTTTCCCTTTTCTTTACCGAAGTCACTGCATTTCTTGTTTCTGTCACAGCTGCACTGTAAAGAGCAGATATACCTGAACTGGCTGCACTCCTTGCCATTTCTCCCAACAACACGTGTGTATTTTTGGACTGAAATGCATTTGAAAAAAACTGTTGTTTGAAAAGCCATCAACTTCTAGAAAGCCCCACCAAATCCATCAATGAATGGCTTAATGAGCACCAGATCATTCTTTTATTCACAGATTTTAAGAATAGAGGGGACGTTTTGACTGTCAATTCTGGTGTCCTAAACAACACCAATTTCACATTTGTCCAGCTGTCCTTCAACTAGAACATAAACTTCGGAAGTCAAATCAGATGCCCAAATTCTTGGCTTCAAGACTGCTCAGATGACATTGTTGAAGAGTATATAACTAATTAGCATTCCAATGAAAATTATAACACAAGCAGGTTTTAAAAAAATTATCAACAAAGAAATTCACTGAAGCAGCTGATGTTGATGTCATGGAGTTAGTTACCCTTCCCTCTGAATCACCCCTGAGACTCAAAGGTTTCAGGAAATTTCTCCCACAGCCTCAGCCACCTAGACAGCTTTCTGTCCCCTCTCGTTTGTGGAACGTGATAGGATAACAGCAGCAATCCAGTCCTTGTTGTCTGTATCTGCAGAAGAACAGTGCTGTAGAAGTGTAAAGTGTTATTATTATTGTAAGGAAATAATAATACTAATAAAACAAAATGAATCGAAGTCTTGTCTTTAGATGGTTATTTTGGCAATCCAGAAATCTAAAGCCCATGAAATAGACAATTAAGGGGGGTTAGATACTTAATATCAGTCGTTGTGTTTTGGTAGAATTTTGCAATAACGCAGCTGCTATAATAATACGGATTTTTATTTCTCCTTACAGAAAGGAAGCTGTTGTGTTTTCAGAGAAGCCTTAAAGTCCTGCTGCAGAATGCAGAACTTTGTGTGTGTGTGGGCGCGTGTGTGTGCCTGTACGCTCTTGGTGCTCTTCTCCTTCTGCAACAGCTCCATCTTTGGGAGAGAGAAGGGGAAACATGTTCTTTCCTTTAGCTGGCTTTACAAACAAAAGAAATCTTGGATATCTTGTTTCACACTGAAATAACTTCCTCCCCTGCTTCTCCCCATGCCTCCTCCCCCACTGCTCTTATCAGTTGGGGAATTAAAAAACCAAAAACAATACCCCTTTCACTCATTTCTGACATAACTAAGGGCCAGAGACTCTTTTTAATTAGTCTCTCTCGTGTGGCTTACAGCCCAGTTCAAGGCAAATTTTCACTCCTGGGTTTCAGCACTGTTGCTTAGCCACTGAATTTTCCAGTTCAATTTTTTTGTCAGGAAAATGTGGCATCATGTTAATGGCTATTGGGGATCCTACGGTTAAATCATAATCAGAATTGTCTACACTAATCATAATTGTCTTTCTGTTGCAGTGTGCATTCCTCTCCCCTGTCAGTTTGCAGTCTCTTCCTGCTCCCTTGCACTGTGTGCTTACGCTGTGGGTGAAGTCTTCCAGGAGCTGTTGACATTTCAGTCATTTTTTGTCTATTGAGGAGCTAGACCCAGGACACAGGGACTTCAAGACCCTGTAGGAAGGGTCACTCCGATCTCAAGATCCTCATCCCAGAACCCTCCCATGAGATGAGTCACTTCTATGTACTTAGTAGGGCTTATTTTTCCCTTTTAAAGTGAGGCTAGCTGAGGAAGAGGAGCTAGAGATCCAGAACAAAGAGCTTCTTTTATCCACAGGCTGATTTTAATCACAGAACTACATTTAGCACCCTTGTTTTCTTGCCTCCTGAATCTTTTATGCCCTTCCTTGCAGTGGTCCATCTCCAGCAGAACAGATAACATCTCACCCTCATGTCTCATAAGCCTGAGGGGTATGACATGATCCAGGACAAGAGGAGATGAAGGGTAGAAAGCCTTTTCTTGACATAGATCCAGAACATGTCCTAGATGAAGCATCTCATCACTAGACCAGTTTTCAAGAGGCAGTCAGTCATGAACACTCATCCTTGTCCTGGCAGCAGTGATTATGAAAGGGAGTCACGATATCACTGTTTTTGTGATGGACCTGATCAGGTCAACCTGTGATGAGTGATCAACCAGATGAGGGTCTTCAAGTGACATAAATCAGTGCCTCAGATCCTGATTAGACACTGACTGGCTTTAAATTCCAAGGGCATTTAGACCTAGAGGCCTGTGAGAAAGCCAGAAGGGTATTGGAGAAACAACAGTTTCAAGTGAAAAAGGGATAAGGCTTGGTATGTTCATCAGTCACTGGAATTTAAATAGGAGTGGGGTAAAATTATAAGTAAATTTCAACACATCAAGCCTAGGGTCTCTTTCTGAAGACAAGGACAAAAGTTGAAGAATATTAAAAGAAAGGCAGATTTAATTCCCAGGAACAATACAAAGGCATAGATAGAAATCCCAGAGTGCCCCAGTGTAACTTCTTCAAGGTCAAGACAGAGCTCAAACAAAAAATCAAGAAGCTAAAGAAGTCATAGGAGCAGATAGGGTCCATAATAACCTAGGAAGAAGACTAAAAAGGGGTCAGGCATATGCATCTTGACAAAAAGTAAAACCAGAGCTTTCAGACGCTAGATCATAAATGACATGAAAAGCTAAGAAGCAAACAAACAAACAAAAACCATTAAATAAATTCATACAGCCCCAGAAGTCTGGCATTGGCACTCCTTTGCTGCCTATTGGCTTCTGAATGTACATGGGGGGAGATTAACCTCTTTTGTCTAAAACAGGCCACAGACCTTCCTAACAATTTTGTGTTGTAGTTGATTAAGTTTCACTGTCCAGAAAATATCCCAGGTCTTCTTAAACCTAGTAATATGGAGGTAGCCATTGTTATCCTGCCTGAAGTCACAAGGAAGTCTTTAAATCCAGATCACCTACAGGCCAAACCAGTAACTTCAGCATTCTTTGGTGTAATGAAAATCATTTGTCTACGTAGTTTGATTCACCACTTGGGCTTTTGTTCAGAGATCCTGGCTTTAATGTCACTGGAACAGAAATACATCTTGTCCTATCCCCACAGCTCTGCTGCATCCTAAGCACTCCAGCTCCTCCAAACTCATGCTGATAAAACCTCATTACAGTTCTGTAATGTACTTCTGATACACATTCCCACTTTTACTCTCATTTGCTGTCCCTGGTGTTGACTGGGGTTTGAAGAGAAAGTGTGAAAACAGCTGTGTGGAAAGATGGCATTTTTTTTCTTGTGGTATTCTAGTCACAGCTAGAAATAAAACTTACAGGAAATCTCCTGAGGCAGCCTGTTCTTCAGAGAATTCATTGCTAAAACTAATTCATGGAAGGTTTATCTTCACTCATAGTAATCCATGAGGTATTAGTTTTCACTTCCCCAATCCAAGGTTTCTTTCCCTGTTAAGTGCTGGCAATGCAGTAGGGTTCCATCATCTGAAACCAGGCAATCTAGGCTAACATCCTGACACAGAGTCAGGCTGACCAGAAAACCTTACCACCATTGCCCCACAACTTATGACATTATATAGACCTGCCATGCAAGCAACATTTGAATGCCTCAAGAGCTACATCTAAATTCTTAAATATCACGTAACTACATTTATATATATATTCATTGTTAATTGCACCTTTAATTGGAAAGCTTCAGAGTGAGTCCATGGATTTGAGAAAAACCCCAAACAGAACAAAACGAAAGAACAAAATAACCTTCCTAAAACTTTCTTCTGGACTGGCAGAAAGTCCTGCATGTTCAGTTCATGGTACACCTCACACTTCAGTTAATGTTGAACTGAGCAATGACTAGGGCTGGCTATCCTGCTGCTTGCACAGCCTCCTCCTCCCCTCAAGTCTTATTACTTCCCAATATCTGTGTAGAAGCAGACAAGCTAGAGTAATGTTCAGCATACCAGCTAGATGATAAGCTAAACACAGTTTTGAGGTGACAATCCATAGGCAAAGTCTTCTGATGTTGTAAGAGGGAGTGTTAGTTGTGCATGCTGTTTAATGTAATAGAAATGATAGCGAAAGAGTAGAGCATGGATGATGCCTGTTCCTAGAGAGGAATGGGGTATTTGGGGTATTTCTGTCTACTGAGCAGGCATACTTATTAATCTGCTGCAGGAACTGAGTGCCTGATCTAGGTTTGTCCATTCTCACAGGAAAGCAGCCAAAGCAGATGAAAAGCTTTTCCCTGAAAGTCTTCTGTTTGCCCAGTAACCTAACAATATGAGCACTCCACAGATTTACAAGAAACCCAGAGACCCTTCTCCAGTACTGGTCTCCCACTTTTTTAAACATGGAGGTACAATTTATCCTGAAAAATATTTGACCCTAAAATAGTATCAGGCTTCAGTGTCCTCTGTATGTTTGTAAGTAAAAGTAGTATCATACACATATGTAAAGGCATTTAAAGCACAGGTGTGAGAGCCTTGCTCTACAGCTTTGGATTTTTTTTTCAGTTGAATATATTCCTCCAAGTAAACTGTATTGAATAACACCGAGTTCCTGTAAACCATGCTTTCCCTTCCTTTTCAAAAACCTTTCTGGAACTGTAAATAAAAAATACATTTAGCTGAATATTGTTTGCATCCATTATTTCCTCATTCTCCACAATGTCCCTGAGAGAAAGGTAGAAAATGTGAACTGTAGTCTTGTCATGACAGGGGCTGTCCTCATTTCAGCCACTATTTTCCAGTGTCAATACTAGATATAGTCGAAGAAGTGCTATCAAAATGATACTTTGCTGAGCAGTTGAAGACTACCAAGAATGATGGTGTTTTAAGTTAGCTGTTAACTTTGCACTGTGTCAGCATAGGAGAGATCCTGTTAGTAGTTATCTTGTTACATCTGAAGTAAGGGCAGCAGCTGGCTGAGGTGTGGTAAGTTTTTAAACCCCTGAAAAGGCTGGCATTTACACGCGTGGAAGGGCTTCTGTCTACAACGTTGAATGGTGCTTCAGTATGAAAGTAAGGTGGGCTACCCCTGTGCAAATCACACTGCTTTCTCCCTACGTCAATTTGCATCCACACAGTTACATTCTTGAATGATGGTCAGCACTTGAAAAAAGAAAGAGGATACAGTACTCTTTGGGAACTGCATTTCACTATTTGCTGCTCTCAGATGCAGTGTGGATGAGGATGAACTTCTTTGGCTCTCCAAACTGAATATTTTCCTCTGCAGTGCTGCCTGTTTTTGTCATAAGCTCTTTGAGGCAGTGGGCATTCTTCTTTCCCTCTGTGTTTAAAGAGCCAAGGATATGTTTACCTCTGTTGCATTTGTTCTGTAGTACTTTAAAAACACCAATAACTGGAACAAATCCTTTCAGGAACAGACACTGGACTAAGAAATATTCTGAAGTCAGATATTTTTCTGAAATATAGTTTGAAATTTATAACTGAATTGTTTTGGGGGATGGGGATATATTATTTGCAGCCAATTAAATATCTTATTTAATTTCTATCTATATTTAGTTTTAACATTATGATTAAATGCACTATATCTATTTCTAAACTAAAATTACTTAAAAAAAAACCCAAAACAACAAAACAACTCTCCAAGATATAAATAATTTCGATTTGATTTCGCTTGCTTGCTTGTTCTTTTAATCAAAGTGAAATTTTACCATATTTTACACACTCATGGAACTGACTTCCAGATATCAGCCTTTCTGGTGGAAAAACACATCCTTTTGTAAAATTTGTAATGAGTCTAGGAGGAACATGTCTTCCCCAGTCCTATCTCTAAACAAGCCCCACATTAAAGGTGCTCTGCCTTTGTACAGGTCCTTGATGTAATTTTGAAATACCTGTCAGCAGCACACTTTATAACTTGCAGAGATACAATTACACCTGGACTTCCAACTTAATGCCCCTAAAATGCTTCTTCCAAGAGGTGACTAAGAGTTTAGAACATAAAAGGCAGAGTATCATCAGCAAAACAGTCTGAGTGGAGAAGTGATGGACCCCTGATGTTCACACTACTGATTCGGATTGCAGGTAAGAAAAGAGAACGGAAGTTTCTCATTTTCGGATAAATTTTATTTTACGACTCCTGTTTCCCCTGGTACCTCACCCTGGTACAAGCTTAACGATCCAAATCAAGCCAAGGACACGAAGTGGTCCGCAGAAAGATCCAGCTCCACTCCCGTCTTTTCTCCTACCTGCTCTCTACATGGTCCTGGCTTGTAATACACCCTCTTCTGCTGCACAGTGAAAGTTCAAATAGGTTTACATGTACACAGATTATTGGTAGGGGCCATACCTGATGGCAATAGTACTTCAAAGTTGCCGTGGGATGGAGAACGAAACAAGGAGGAGAAAAGAGAGAAAAAGGAAACCTTCTCTCTCTTGTCAAAATAGTAAGAAAAGTGATGAGCTACCCAAATAAATCTCCTCCTCCAGGGAGCAGCTGGTGACAGTGATCGTGTTGAAAATGACAAAAAACCCACTTTTTTTCTTGCTTTCCCCCCAGTACAATTATACTTTTCATGAAAACTTGCTCAGTCTCCCCACTGGTAGTTACAGTTTATGACGCTACTGGTGCTGATTAGAGCATGCCTGATTAGGTGCAGGTGTAGCACTCTAATTGGCCCTTAATATTTGGCATGTATAGTATTGATAATATTTACTGGATTTAAAAATTAGTATTATTCATTATGTACTAAGCTGTGTTTGTTTTAATATGAAGCTGCAAACTAAAATCTACATGGTGAAGGATGAATGTATCTGCACTTGGAGGTATAGACTACTAGCTAGAGGCAAAATGATGAAGAAGCAGAGGAAGAACAAGATCATTTAAATGTCAAGGGTAATGACTGTGGAGAAGAAACTGGACATAGCAGGTGAGAATCCCACAGTGCAAGGTGGATAAGGGTACTTCGCGTGCCATGGCAAAGGCACTACCACAGAAGCCTTGGGGTGTGTTGATGAAAGGTTACTGAGTTTCAAAAAGGCAGGTTACCGGTGCAAGTTCCATAGCGCTGTAAGGCTTAGAGCGGGTAATGCACCGTGCAATATTTTGTCTTCTAGATTCCCTGATATTTTCTCATGCCAAGGAATACTGTGGAGAGACACAATTATGAGAAGGATAAGTGCACTGAGAGAAATGAAGCAGTAAGCATAGTTTTGCTGCTTGGCAGTATGGGAAAGTACACATGCTAGTATAGAAAAGAAGGGGATCTTCAATATTACAGAAATTACAGCCACTGTGTCTGAATTTGCTGAATTTAGCTAAAGCCAGTCGAAACAGACACAGTCCACAAAATTTCAACAGGTTATTGAAGAACTTTCATGAAGTAGGGTGATCAAAGTACTGAATTATCCATGGAAGACATCTCTTTCTCTCTGTTCTCTACAATTATAGTCTCTAAACTTCTAAACTTGCCACTGCAGCTAAATGTCCAAATTTACTTGCAATAATCCCTGTCACTTTAAAAATGAGAAGCTGAGGTAAGGTGGAAACAAAGGAGTCATTCTCATGATCTAGACTGCTAGACCAGGAGATGTGAGCTGAAGTCTCTACAGTGTTAGGAAAAAATGTATTGGGCAAAACTTCCATGCTCTTTGCAGATATTCAGGTCTGGTGTGGTGGAACCTAGCACATGACCCTGTAGCCAATGAAAATCTAAACTTTCGGAAACATTACAGGTGGTCCAATTTATTTTTTTTTTTTAACAATTTTTGTTTGGTACCTGTCTCCACACACTAGCGATGATAATTGAAAAGCCAAATATAGGAGATAATATAATTTTCTTTACTATTCCTTATGTATTTTCAAGTTAAAAAGAAGCACAGAAAAACCTTTATTAGAGTGCACATCTTGTAAAGCATACTTTTTTAGCACTGACCTTTCTCCTACCTTTCTCTCCTGCTTCTATTTCTTAGAATAGTTTCTTCTTTTTATGGTTTCTGTATGTTTTCATTTTATTCCCTCTCTTTCTCCTTCCATATCCTTTCCACGGAAAGCTTTCATTATTGAAAAAGGAATCCCCAAAACCATAACAAAAATGTCCAGGTCCAATCAGAAAGTTCAGCATGAGTGTCTTATTCTATTTTTTCACTGTCCCAACTTGCAGGACACTTCTTCTATGAGAGATAGTGTATGTTCAGAACTGAATACTGTCTTAATAGACAACAAAAATTTGCTTTGCATAGAGGTGGAATTTACAGGGCAATGTTCTGTCACTAGTCCTCTTAGTCCACCAGTCACCAGATATTTGAGAGTACAGCTGTATAACACAACTTTTTCTTCAAGGCGCTGATTGATATTACTGGGACAAGTGTGCAACCTGAAAGTAGTAGAACATGGTGATCTGTGCAGGATATCCTGAAAGAGCAGCTTCCCTCTTCCAGTGAGATTTCTTTTCACTTAATGCCCGTTAAAGTGGCTGGTCCCCTTGGCATCCCAGTTCCACTGCTCATGAAATAGGAGGTCAGAAGTGCAAAGACCAGCCAGCTGGTTATGGCTAGCACCTCTGGTCTGTGAGCAGAAGTTCCATATGTTTTCTGCTGAAAGCATAACAAAGTCAAGAAATATAAGGTGAAACCTCTCGGGGGATTTGGAGACTTCTGAAGTCTGAATACACTGTGTCTGGGTGGTCTTCTCCTTTTTTCTGCAAAAACGGTATTCTGTGGTTTAAGTTCACTTATTGAAACATATTTAGGTACTCAGGTAAGTGACACATTGCTGACCCGCAATGGATCCAAGTCTCTTTTTCCTTCTATGTCTAATTGTCACGCCGAGTCTTTTGTACTTTGAGCAATGTATTGTCTCTTTGATTTGATAATGCTGTCTTCATTGTACCCTAGATGTCCATTGCAGGATCAGGGCCTGCATTACTTTCCTTCTCAGTTTCTATCTATATACTTTTGCTTAGCTTTGGAGAGCATTGTGGGCCCATTTGTGAAATGACAGTGCTTTCTTCCGGGAAGATCATTATAGGCAGAACGCATTCCAAAGTGCAAATTACAGTTTGGTTTATAGGGAATTTGTTCAGCTTAATACAAAAGAGCTTTACAAAAGGAAGGTCTCGCTACACTTTCTCCTAGTTTGGAACTGCAAAGCTAACCTCCATGCTGTGCAGAAATGCACAAGGAGGGTTAAGTCAGTTTTAAAAGAGCATCAGTTGGGTGAAAATGTGTTTGACCTTCACAGGGTTCTTCAGTCATTCTTCAGCTTGAGTGGCTGAGTGAAGAGTGTGTCATTCTGTCATATAAAAAAAAAAAAAAGACAGAGAAAAAAATTTAAAAATCGATCCTGTCTACCCCTGAAAGCCTTAGGTTTCATTGGCATCTTACTGACATAAATAATATTTGCTTGGGTTTTCATTGCTATTTTTATTTAAATGTTCTGCGGTATGCCAGCTAGAAGCATGGTCCATTTTTACAGCACAGCGAATTCCCACAGTTCTGGTAAATATAATCAGATAAGGGGAAGCTGAACTTAAGCTTTCTGTTGCAGTCAATAAAAGTAAACTTCATAACCCAAGACTATATCTTTACTTATAATTACTAATTATAGAAATCTATTCAAGGATATTTTAAAAACAGGATTTTAAAAACAAAAAGCAGAAGAACATGGAGATAGAAACAGGACAGAGTCAGTCAGAGCTAAGAAATGAAAAAGAAACAAAATATAAAGCAGTGTATTCATGTGAGCTTTGTGCAAGGCAAAATCTTCCCAGATACATTCCCATTGTTCTACAGTATTGCATTATCTCTGTGACAGTGATCTTGCATTTGTGTAAAAGCTTGTTAACCGAATGGACCTAGGTGTCATTGTACTGATCATAGAAAAGTTTTGAAGCATAGGCTTTTCCAAGGAAGAACATACGGGAGGAAATTTGTGTGTTCCCTTCATTTAAGTTTTGAATTCAAGAATCTATGTCCCTTTTAAGAGATTTGCTCTGCTGAGTTATGCAGAGGGTACAGAGGCTGCCAAGCATTAGACATTGAAATTAAACTCCCATTACAGCAGGAGATAAAACCCCTGAGAAAGCATTTCAAGAGAGGAACCTAAAGTTTGTAATTTGAGGCAATCTCTGGATGAAATTGTTCAAGTGTCTTCTAGGAAAACAATGTCCTAACTGTGGCATTAGAGCTAACAATTTAAAACTAGTCACACGGACATCTTCCACTGTCCTCTTGAGTTTCTGCTTTCTTATACCTATCTAAAATAGAAACTTCTGAAAGGAAAAATTTCCTTGTGCTAAGACAGCGCAAACTCCACTACTGGGCATTTAACTTTCACGATAAAAGGTAGAGAGATGCCTTAAAGAGGACTAGGATAATTCTTGTCCCTGTGTTTGCTGAACCACGACCTTCTACCAATATTTTAAAAGACCAAGGCGTATGTTTCCTTGCAATGTAACTTCACAGCAGAGCACAGGATATCTAGACAACAACTTGCTGGAGATACCAACAAATTTAATTGATCACTAACACAACCCTTCCAAAGAAGCAGTGGTGTGAATGGTCCTCCTTACTTCCCTCAACAGACAAAGGCATGGATTCAGAAACATATTCTTCTTTGATCAAAAAGAGGAAATATTTCATCTACAAATATTTTATAAGGGCTAAAAGTGACAAAAGTATGCATGTCATCCCTGTGGTACAAGTCAGTATGTACAACTCACTAGCCTTTTTTTTTTTTTCTTTTAGCATCATAGAACGGTTTGAGTTGGAAGGGTCTTTTAGAGATCATCTAGTTCCTAACCCCTGCTGTGGGCAGGAACATCCTTCACTGTACGACTGGCTTCACCCCAGCCCCAAAGGGCAGTGCCGTTCATGGGTTGCCTGTTCACCCAGGCTCTCCCCTGCAGCCCTGCTCGTTTCTATGGAGGTCCTGAGAGATTATAGGATCACAGCTGGAGATGGCATGGCCACAGGCTGTATCACTTGCTGGTAAGACACAGTATTGGTTAGCAGTATGACCAATACATTTTTTGGGTAGGCTTCAGGTCAGATTTTCAATGGCTTAAAAGTTTCTTTGAATGTGTATGGTGTATCTCTTCTTCTCTGACATCTGTGATGAAGTGTTATAATCTGAGAGAGTTTCCTGGTTGCACCACTGCAGTGCAGTGAACACTTACTCCTAGGGTGTCCTTTTATATCAGCCCTTAGTATGTGTTACAGCTCTAAAAGAACTGAAAGCCAAGATATATTGTGTTCCCTTTGTAATTACTCAGTACTATTTTGACATCAAGTGAACCAATGGGCAGTATTTGTGGTCTCCTTTTCTAAACTCACACCTTCATGATATTTTAGGGCAGTCAGACTGAAACATCATAACCTTAAAAAAAATACATTCCTATTCTACTGCCTAAAAAAGAAGAAATAATTCAGATAAGCAAGGAGCAAAAAGAATAGCTAAATAAAACCAGAATTTCTCATGCTGTGTTTAAGATCACTTTTAGAATTTTTTTTCTTTTTTTAATGAATATGAGGGTTTTGAGAACTATTTTGAGGAGAAAGAAAAGGAGAAATAAAGCAAAGTATATTTAAGACCTCCTTGAAGACATCCAGAGTTAATACTGATATACGCTGCAGAAAGAACAACCGTGAGATGGGTGCAAAATGCCACAAACCCAGCTAATTAAAAATGAGGTTATTAGTTTTTAGTTACACTGCAGTTAGAGATAATGCTACAGAGAGCCTGAGTGAAAGCACATTTTATATTGTAGTAGAAAATGCATTTTATGTGGCATTTTATTTTATTTTAAAGGATGCTTTCATTTAGAGAGAGGCAAATTTCAACCGTGAGTTAGAATGGACTCACTGTGGCTTTTCTCTGTCTTTGGGGAGAGGGGGAGGGAGCAAGAAAGGTACAAACTTTCTTCATAATTTGGCATTCCACCAAAAAAAGCACTAAAAATTTGTGCCTCACCATAAAAGACAGCTGCCCAGATTCCCTAGGCATGTGGGAATGGCTGACATCTAAGGATTTTGTTTTGCAGAACTATCAATAAAAATTATTCACTTATTTTGAAAGTGTAGACCCAAATACCATTCTCAATGTGATGCTAACTCTTTTCCTGTAAATTTATGGCCAAATTTCAATGCAACTCAGCTCCTACCTACAGAGAAGAGAAAGGTTCCATTCTTAAAAGTATGTTACATGTTAAATGTTTTTAGAAATCAGGGTGTTATTTAAATTCTTAGATAGATGTTGAGACTTTTGAACAAGTTCATGCTAATTCATACATACTGATCTGAGCCTACATCTAAAGCACCTTGCTGGGTGTGGTTTTTGGACTGTGTGTAAGAATCACCAGTGAAATCCTCCTGCCGCTCAGGACACTGAAAGTTTCTTAGGTTTTAGTAAGGTTGCTTTAAGCAACTTGTTGGTTTGTAGAGCTTCTATCACAGCAGTGGTCTGGTACTGCCTACAATGAAATAAGACAATGTGGAAAGTACATAATTATTTTTAATGTTTCTTTGAAATGTCTTTAGTTGAAACAGCACTTTTCAATAGCTGAAGAAAGATGGCCTCTAGAGCAGCAAAAGGAAGATTTGAAAAAATTAACCAAAGATATCTGGGACTACTAGAAAAAATATTCATACCTCACCCCCCCTAAAAGAACATTATTTGACAAAACAAAATCCATTAATAGTAATTTCTTTCTCTGCATTTATCTTTTTATCTGCCTATATCTGGGCTGGACTACAATAATAGGTCATTTTCTTTGCTCCTACAACAAGATCCAAACCAAAAATAAACTATAATGTAAAGAATAATCTACTGCACCTAATATTTTTTCCAGTTGCAAAGTGGTTTTAACCCGTGTATAAAATCAAGTTGAGAGAGTTCTGATTCTCATCTCCATTATAAAGAGTCATTTTCAGAGCTGACAAATGTATACTACGTTTAACTTATTTCTTGACTACATAAGTTTTTTATTTTTCAGACTGTAAACATTGTTTACAGAGAAGAACATAAGAGACATGGATTAATCTTACTATCACCCAGAACTGTTAGCCAGCAGAGTGAATACAGTCTTCAGGTTTATCTGAGAATAAACCCGGGGAGATATTCGTCAGAGTGAAGCACAATAAGATCTGCTTCTTCTTTTGGTATTTGACCAAATTAAGTGCAGAACAGTCCAAAAGATATAATGGTCGTGCTTGTACTTCTGAGCTAACCAGTGCCAGATAATATTCCTGGGCTCTGGAAAACTATTGCTATAAATTGCTAGAGTTGTCCCTAGCACAATTTTGGTGCCAGGAAACCAGCTTTTCCCTAGAGTATTTCTGGGAAATGTTCAGGAGACACATGGGCCAAGGATGACTCTCAACAGGCAGCTTGGATATGGCCACCCAGTTTTGGAATTTAAAAGAAATTCCTAGTAAGAAGAAGGACTGATCTGTGCCAGCTGGCTTCTGTGTCCAAAACCAGTTCTGAGCATGTATAATTTACCAGTATAGATGTAGCTTCTGTTTCCACATTGTATATTACATATTATCACAGAGGATAACAAAAATATGATATAAAAGGTAAATAAAAATGGGAATGAAAAGTTCAGTTAAACTAAGAACACTTCCTCCAGAATGTGTTTGGTAACAGATTTAGGGAGGAAACATTGCTTACTTGCATCCATTTTGGCTCAGGAAATATTTCAAAATTAAGAACTTAACTGTGAATTACAAAATGTATCTCCATCCCAGTTCTAATTAGTAGAGACTCGGCAAGTTTAGGAGAAATTGTGCAGCGTCTGTCAGTTGCTCACCATGCAACACACATACATACACATACACACATAACTCAATGAAAACAAAAAATACCTAACACTTTGAAAAGGTCACTCAGTCTTTCTGGTGCAGACACTTCTCTCCCTTTGTGACCGGTTTCACAAAGAGCAGTCTTTCTAACTTCAGCCATTTAAAAAGATAACCTTTATGCTTTAGATTCCACTCATCTCTACTGACGTACTCTCTTGTGCTGAGGGCTTTACTCCTCAGGAAAACATCTCCCACACCCTCCCATCCACCATGCTAATCTTGACACAAACATCAGAACCTTCATCTTCAGTTTAATAATTCAAAGGGGAATTTCCAGTAAAAAAAAAGAAAGAGAAAGAGAGAGAAATGAAAAAAAATAAAAAAAGGGGGAGAGGAAAATATATTTGTGTCTCTAGGCAGAACTAAGTAGAAAACTTTCTGTACACGGAAAGTGTTCGAACATGTTTATCAGCCCCTGAGCCATGGGCAGAGAATTTGACTTCTCCCAGGCGTCAGTCCCCTGTGCAAGATGTGGTGAAGCAGAGACTACCATGGTGAGCTTGCACATTCCTGGGTGACCACATCAACCTAGCAGTCATGTAAGACAAAATCCAAACACTGAGAAGAGGCCCAGTAGATTCTACTCTGTGTGACTGACAGAATGATGTGGAGAAGATGAACTGGGGTGGTAGGAGCTGTCTGAATCTACAAGCAGCCTGAGGCAGAACTGGGACATGGTCAATATCATTTTAGTCTTAGCTGAATGGTTACTCAGACATCCTTTGAACTGTAGAGCCAGTCATCTTTTCAACACACAGGATCTCAGTGGGAGAGGCAAAGTGGTAGGACCTAACCCATTAAAACCACTTCTCATGTTTTTTACTATGTATAAGAGATTCTAACCTCTGTTGTCTAACCAGTGCTAAGGCATCAAGCCAGCTACTTTTGCTGAGGAGATACAGCGTCTCTTGGGTTTAGTCAGATGAGAAGGGGAAGGTAGTCCAACACTCTGGTGCACATGCTTGGAGGAAGATATGGGGTGTATTTATCTGGCTAACTGAGCGGCTGAGGGAAGTGGGATTGTTTAGTCTGGCGAAGAGGAGGCTGAAGGGAGACCTTATCGCTCTCTACCACTACTTGAAAGGTGGTTGTAGTGAGGTGGTTGTTGGTCTCTTTTCCCAAGTAACTAGTGATAGGATGACAGGAAATGGCCTCAAGTTGCATCAGGGGAGGTTTAGATTGGATATTAGGAAAAATCACTGAAAGAGTGGTCAGGCATTGGAACTGGCTACCCAGGGAAGTGGTGGAGTCATCATCGCTGGAGGGGTTTAAAAAGCGTGTAGATATGGCATTTACACACATGGTTTAGCAGGCATGGTGGTGTTGGGTTGAAGGTTGGACTTGATGATCTTAGAGGCCTCTTCCAACCTTAGTGATTCCATGATTCTATGTCTGCATGTCTACCAATATCCACCACCTCTACCAGTCTCCTAGCCTCCCTTTAAAGTCAACAGAAAGAAAGCAGAACTTTCAGTGTGCCTCAATCTAAATCAGCCCAGAAAAGTGATGCTCTGATTGCCTCTTCCTCTGACTGCAGATTTTGGCATCGCTAAACCTTGCCAGTGTAGTGTGGTGAGGTGAGTCTTAGCCTGATCCTCCTGAAGGGTAGCTCTTACATATTATCTTTTAAATTTCACCAGCATATATTATCAACTGATCATCACACACAAGAGTCATGAGGTTTAAATCAGGGTAAGACTTCCTGAGAAGTGGTGTGAAGACAATGCCCTGGCCCGTGATATATCACAACCGAAGGCAGAAGAATGGAATGGAGTAAAAGTACACTCAATATTTCTTTGAAGATTCTTGTCTTCTCCTATAGTAAGGCAGCAGCATCTGTTAAGAATCATTCTATAATTTGGGGCCAGACCATCTTTTAGGGAACTTCTCATTACAAAGATGGGTTATTTCAGTATAGGATTTTATTCCTAAAACTGGTCAGAGTATGCTCACAGCAGTTTTCCACATTAGAAATACTTTTTCTTCTCTTTTATAAAAGAAACGTGTAGCAAAAATATTGACATCATTATTGTAATCTTTCTATTCTAATTAATGTTTTCTTTGAAACTGTACACTTTTTTATATCAACTTCACTTTTAAGACCTTGCCTTTTCCTTATCAGTTTAATGAAGTTCACCATATAATAAGAAAATGTGACTTCTGCTGATAAAAATTGATTTAAAAAGAAATTATTTTGTTACAAAGAACTATTAAAACGGACACAAATATCAACACACACAAAAAAACCCACCAATATAAACCCTGCAAAACAGATACAACTTCAAAACATAGTTTCCTTCTCTTCCAGAAATGCTTTCTCTGTTTTTTTTCACTAGCTTCTTTGTCTTTTTGTTTTAGTTCTAGAATGAAATGAGGACAACGCATTACAAAATAAATTAAGAAAGGCCCTTCATGTATGAGACCTCATAAGCCTCACCTGTTTTGTTTTCTTCACCTCATAGGTTCGATAAAAACATGAATCTCAAAGAAGCTTCTGAAGGCTGTGGAATAATATCACCAGTAGGACATACAACTTCCTTTGTTAAGGAGAAAGGAAGGCTGATCCTTAAGAAGTCTCCTCCTAACACACTTGTAATGGAAAATACCTGAGAACCTTAGATGAAAGCAGTTGTTCCTTCTTTATGCAGCTGCACTGAGTATAATTGGCAGAGCCATAGGATGTGGTGCAGTTTCCAAAGTGAAAATAACATACACGTTGTCTAAAACAGATTTGAACCACACTCACACATTCCTGTCTGATATGTTTCTCCTCTTGTTTCTTTCTGAGAAACTGTCATTCTGGGCACAGAGAAGGCAAAGATCTTTTCCAGTCTCTTTATTTATGCTGTAATGTCTGGAAGTGCCTCAGTTTCGTCCCCTCCTTTTCACAAGCACCTTTTTTCAGCAGTGTGACATGTTAGGAATACAGAGTTTCTGCCTGAGGTCAATGCCTTCACAAAGGAAGAGGGAACATCATGCACATACATGGTGTTATCACAATCATTACGTCCTTCAAAACCAACCCGTTCATTGCAAATCTCCTGTTCAAGCACTGACTCGTCCCAAACCTGTTTAACTCATGAAATCTGACAGCATCGCAGCTTGAGTTGGCCCAACCTATTTAGCTTATGAGATCTGACAAGATCACAGCTGGAAGTGCCCCAGGAGATCTGATGGGATCACAGCTTGAGAAGGCTTAGCTCTAGACACAGTGTATAAACATTGATCCAAAGATCTTCATAAAACTTGAATTACATCCTAAAATGAAACTTTACCCTCAGATTTAAGAAAAAAAGAAACAAACAAGCAAGCACAAACTTCTATAAGAATATATAATTTTTCCTTCTGCTTTTTTTTTCTTTTGTTTTTAATGCCTGCTTGTGCTTCTTCAGACAAGAAAATAAACACTACAATGTATTACAGGATTCTCATAAGGATTACTTCTCAATCTAGCAAATCTAAGGGCATTAAAAAGCACAAAAACTACTGTAAATTTATCCAGCTTAAAAAATTTCTTTATTTTTTTACTACAGAGTTTTGTGGGTATGAGATCAACCTCTCTGTTGCCAAAAAAAGCAGATAAATCTCACCTTAACTCAATTCTCATAACAGGATTAAAAGCAACCACCACTTTTTTGTCTCAAACAGTAATTCTCTCTTTTTTAATTAGTATTATTGTATTTGTGTATTTCATTACCTGATGTCAAGAAAGTTACACAAGGTAATGGAATAGAACCAGCATATTTTGTTTTGATGATTTGCATAAGCTAGCTTTGTGAAGGTAACTTTGATTTTCTTCTCACAGCACGGTCATGAAGATCTTCAAGGAGAGTTTTTGAAAGTGACCATTGCATGACTTTACATTTATGTTTTGGAGTCCGTAAACACAGCCCATTTACCACTTTTATGCTTCCTTATATTGGGAAATAAAATGATAAGAGATTTGAGTATTTTGACTGGTAGTACACAGGTATGAATCTAAGAGGTTTTAAAAGAAAAAAAAAATAAGCCACAAGTGTTTATGTAACTAGATGTAAGTAAAACTACCACAAAAACTGGTGTATAATTGTAATTCATACACTTATGAGATTAATGACAAATGACTGCACTTGGATGTATTAGAATTGCAGGCATTCACTGTGATGATGTTGTCTTCCTCTCCTTCACTGTACTACTTTCACTGCAAGACTGCCTAAAAGCCTCCATCAAAGTCCAGAGCTGTTGTACAAAGGACTGTACAAACTGAATGAGAAGAATGTACCTGACTCAGAGACAGATCAAATACTTTGCTCTCCACTTTGGCTAAATTCATTTAGAAAGATCCTTCTCACTCACGATATCAAATGAATTTTCTTGGTTTTATTAAAGCTTCAGTCTATGTTGTTTCATGAGTTACTAATAGGAATTCACTATGTCTTCTTGAAGGATCCATACTAAAAAGAAATTATATTTGGACATCTGTCTTGCATGGAAAACCTGACATACAGGAATGCTGAATAGGTTGTCAATAACAACTAAGAAAATATGTTCAGATTATCTTGTTTTCTACCATAAACTAAAATAAGTCCTCAGCACTTGAAACTCAGCTAAAGTTCATGGAAATCAGGTCACAAAGACTTTCCTTGTCCATCTATCTAAAACAACACTCTTCAACCTTTTCAGGTTACTGACCCACCTTATTCAAGTAAAAATTTTCTCTGACCCTCTTACATTAACTATGAAAATAGGAGTACATAATGTATTTATGATAACAACGATATGCCTGTATAATTTAGTTGTGTGCATGTTTCAAGAGGCTGAGGAAGAACACTTGACCTTGAAGAGGAAGGGTGAGTGTGGAAGAGATTCATTGCCTTTGTTGATATAAAACTTTTAGCTGCCTGAAACAGACATTACTTGTCTTTCATGACCACTGTGTCACAGCCCAGAACATATGAAGCAATCTAAGGTGGTCAGTAAATATTGCTCAGTATTATAGGATAAGTTTTTTGGGTAGTAGTTTTCCCGTCCTATAACGTATTTGAAAAATACAAAATAAAAGTTCTTTTTCAGCTATGACAAAGGGGTTCTTCTTCCTATCCTCTTTCTTTAGCCATATATGGTTACATTTCTTTCAAGAAAGACTTTTCAATATAAGAAAATTTTCATTGTAAAACTGTCAACAAGTTAGTGTTTCCCCCTACCTCAAGAAGTTTTTTTGAAACAGCTAGTATGGAAAATGGATCCAATAAAACACAATCGTAAACTCTTGGCCTAGCAAGGCTGCACTTTAAATAAAGTTGCACCTTATTCCTGACTTGTCCACTGTGTGGTATGTGGAATAGAATTGTGTTTGAATGTTGCATGAAGTTCATAAAAATCAGGCCATAATTCCTTATTTCTATCTCCAGATTACCCAGATTACAGTTCTCTTTATACGGGGAGAAGCAAGCTGCCTGTAGAATTCCAATTTCGCAAACAAGAAAGATGAAGTGGGTAGTTTGGTATGCACTGCTGGGGTGGTCCAAAAGTATGAGGTTGGTCAACTTCCATATATGCAGCCAAAGAAGCAGAGAAGTAGGTAAGATTTAAAGAAAAAAAACCCAAAAAACTTAGCAGAATGGTGATTTTAGAGGGCTGAAGATATTCAGGAGTTGATTTATGTCTTCTAACTTAGACATTCATAATGTAGGTGTTGATTTCTGTTAAACTCCCTAGGCTCTTTTGAGGTGTGATGCATGTCAGCTAAAATACACAGTGAAAGTAGAACAGATGAATTGCTCCCTAAAAGTACGCAGCACCCTGGTTAACTGCAACAAGGCATTGCTGAGCCTGGGGTAACTTGCTCAGATGTAGAGGTCTGCTGAGTAGATCACTGAAGCTGGAGGAGATGTATCCTAGATTGAGGTAATCTATCAGAAAACATGGTTAAACTCCCAGGTCTGCTGCAGACCTCCTGCTTTCAGACACCAGGGAAAATTTCACCTAGAGAAAATGACGTCTGAATTTCATCCCTCTCCAGACCTTGGACAGGAACAAAAGCAACTGAAGTGGCCATAGGGAAGGTGGTCTGAGCATTGCTTCCACAGGAGCCATGAGAGCTCTTGAAGTGTATTGTTTGAAAAATGATGGTGCATAAGTTAGTGAGGCTCCAGGGCAGTAGCTTACCCAGTGTTAGCATAGCTGACATGCTGACAGTTTATGTGGAATTTATGTGCCCATTTACTCTGCTTTTTATGGGAAAACATGTTGTTACCTTACAGCTGCCACATCACATGCTACTTATCCTGCCTCAGAGCTACAGAGCACCTTCCTCAAGGAAATATACATACTTCAAGAGGTTATGCATTTTTTAAGAACATAGTAAGGGGGAAATAATAAAATATGCATTATACTCTGTACTAGTAGCTTTTAATTTTTCTGTATAATTTATTTAGCAGATTTAACTTATTCTATAAACATTTGAAGTTGTTCTTTTCTTTCCCATTCAAGTATTTAGAGTGAGATAAAGAAGTCAAGTAAGTATTTTCAATAAGATGAAGGAATAGCGAGTTTGTTGAGGTTCTACAATAGTATCATAATAACAGGAATAAATATGTAAAATATAGATGGTAAAGGATGTTTAACAGTGTGGACTATGACAGTACATCAAGTGTTGAATCAGATAGTATAGGGCTGGAATTAGTGACAAGAGTTACAATCAAATATTTCTATTGCAAAAAAATATTCCAAAACGGAAAACAAAAAGAAACAATCTTATTACCATTATACTTTCTACCAAATTCTTTTACTAATGTCCTTCCTCATTCACCTGGTAACCTATGTTTCTGCCTGGAGTTATTCCATTTTCTCATTTCAGTAAGAGAATAACTTGAAAAAGTTGTTTTATCCTCCTGAAGTGACACCTTAAAATTGGTTTCAGTAATGATGTGGGTAATTATTTGCTACAGACCAGCCCAAAAAAGGCCATTGCTGGAGTGCTATTACATTCCATTGAGCTAATGCTGGTTTAATTAGAACTGCTGATTTTATTTAACATAACCCCAATATGACATTTATGTTCTGCTGGGGGTGAACTAGAACCTCGCTTGCCTGTGACTTGGAGACCAAAATGCACCATCTTCTCTCTTTCATGGCTTAAAGGGCTGAAAACCAAGAACATTTTTTATATTTTATGCAAGATTGGAAAATGAACTTACTGCCCAGTCAAAACTCAAATACCAGGATTCCCACATCTCCAGCACCAGCCATTGAAACAAAAGCATTTTAAATGGGAATCTTTCATCAGAGCTTGCTGACAGGTTCTCTTTCTTCTTCTCTTCCTTTACGAGAATGCAAAGATGTGTTGATGATTGCATGTTCAGGCTGAGAAAAAATAGTTATAAGGCTGACTCACACGTTTGGATCTGAAAGAGGCAGTAAGCTCGAGTCACCGGAAGCAGTGCACTTGGGCTGCTTTCCCGATAACAGCACTAGGCTTTTCTGGAGGAATTGGCCAGTGGTGGTTCAGCCTGACTAACAACAATGTTGAGCTCTAAGGGATCATATCAACATCAGCTGGTCCCTGCTGGACAGAAAATTATCAGACATAACTGTAGTTTGAATATGTACATAGGAGACAATCTATATACTGCTATACACAGTCCAGTTTCCAGGACTAACAAAAAAATCTACAAATGCTTGAAGAAAAGTATTTTGAAAAAAATGTGCTGGGGGATGCCACTTGTCACTATTTCAAAGTAGCTCCATTGCTGTGCCCATGGCTCTGCCTAGGTGTACATCTTCCTCAAGCCCTGGGATTGTACCACTCTGAGAGCTATCTATTTTGTAAAGGAGAATCCAGAATTTAGGAAGGCCCCTAAATTGGTATAAGACTAGGGACTGAAACACTTTCTTTTCTCTAAAGTAAAGTCTGTCTTCTGCTAACCCAAAGTGGTAATTTTTCTTTTTTCTCACAGGATTTTCTGGCCTGTAGTAAATTTCTGTATTTGGAGAAAGCAGAACTTTTGCTGACAACGTCTGTATCCATCTGCAGCCACCCAGTGCAGAAGTTTCCTCAGCAAAGTGTTTTAGGATTTAGGACAGCACCCTACATAAGTTCCGGAGAACAATCAGAGAGGCAGATGATGGAGAGCAGCTATGAGAGGTGCAACTACAACCTATGATAACATATAGCTTATTGTAAAGTAATGTTTTGATTTACCTGGTGCTGTTTGCAACAAGTGGCTTAGTTTTGCACATTAAACAGCAGTGGGTGAATTTTCTATTTTTGTATTTTTAGTATTTTTTAAGATACAGAAGGATTCTCTTAGTATGCTCTTATAACAATCAGGTGGTAGTTACAATATTGCCTTTTTCTTTTTCAAAGTTCATATTCTGTGAGATGACAGAGAGTATTAGGGATACCTAGATACAACATTCTTTGGTTTCTGAATCAGAGAGTGGAGAAAGGCTACTCAATCTGTAAGTCCCAGGACCAAGGAAAGGTTCAATTGTATCACGGATGGCAATGCCGAGAATGAACCTCATGAGGGAAACTAAATAGCCTGGTTATTGGGGTCCCTCTAAGCTAGAGACAATCAGGAAGGACCAATATTTTTTGTAGGACCAGGCAGGTGAGATTCTTTGAATCAAGACCTTGGGGACATCTAGGTGAACTGTCTGAAGAGAGCTTATATGAAACTTTGAATGCAAGTGTGGTGGCAAGGGAAGACAATAAGAAACAGGTAAAACAGATCTTACTGTATGTAGTATCAAGAATCTTAAAAGGAAGATAAATAAAATGGATTGAACTGTGATTTTAACTTGCCTTTAAATTTTTGAACCCTTTTCACTGCAGTGTGTCCAGTTCCCGTCAGTGGCTGAAAACGATGATTGTCAAACTCCCTTTTTTTTCCTAATTTACAGAATTCCTTCCTGGCTGCGTAATGATATAGGACCTTTTCTTCATCCCGGGACTGAAGTAATGAAGTACCACTGATGTTTGTCCCCCAGGTCAGAAATCCATTATGAACCTACCCACCATTCGATGAATTTTGCCATCCAGCCTCTAGTCAGCTATTAATTATACACCCTTTCCCTCTCACAAGAACTCCTTCTGTAGCAATGTCCGGACATCCATTTTACAGATGGGGCTTAGCTACGGAGAGATTAAATGTCTTATATCAAGCCACAAGTTGAGTGTATGTGTGACACAATTGTACCTGGCCAGCAGGTCGCAAGATTAGTCGTCCCTTCCCTTACACCAGTGTCCATTAGTACTCTACTAACCAACAGGCCAGGAAACATAAATCAAAAAGCAGTGCAATCTTGTCATATCCTTTTCTGAGCCTTGGCTGAGGCCCAGTACAGTATCTGTCTTGAAAGGAAGGAAAAGCACTGACAGAAACACCTTGCTGTACTGAAATGATGTGCAATGCTCTTTGGCTACACGTGGAGGCCTTACCGGACCCCACGAGGAGAAGATAAAAGAAACCAGGAATCAAGTCAGGTAACTAGTGCCAATAAAGAAATCTTGACCTACTTTTGCAGAGGATTTGTACAGCTCTCCAGGATACATGTGGCTGACTATTTGCTTTAGTGTTAGAAAAGGCTGGTTCAAGAACATAAGTCTGTACAGTTTTATTTCGCTTTATCTTGTTTTCCTGAGAAAACAAATAGCTTAAAGGGCAAAGGCCTTCATGTTATAAGACAACTGCTTAAATGTTTATCTTGTATCACTGGAAAATAAATTTTAAGGATTAGTTTCACTCTATGGAGAGACAGCACAACAGTTCTGTTCAGGACAGGGGAAGTTTCAGAGGAGAAGGTGGACAGTGGGACCAGCGCAGAGCATGTCAGGGCAAAAGAGCTCCACATTAGGATGAAAGCTATCAGAGTCTCAAAATGAGCAGTGAACTGTAGAGGGGATGTGACTTCAATCCTGGACTTCCAGCATTTTGTTACCCTGGAGAGGCAGGAACACCTTCACTTCCCATTCAAACTAGGAACAAAAATTCTCCATTGAGGTGACTGAAGTTTAAACAGAGCTGTCTGCACGCTGCAAAAGTTAAGCATGTTTTCATTCATTTTTCTAATGTAAATGACTTCACTAATAAAGAAAATTACAATAATGTAACGTGGTTTAAAGTTTTGTTGTTGTTGTTGCTGTTGTTGTTTCGTTAAGCTACGAATCACACAAGCTTCTTTTAAATTGACATATGCCCAAAACTACCAATGTTAAAGTAAAGCTTTTTTTAGATTGATGTGTGTCCAAAACTACCAATGTTAAAGCAAAGCCATTTGTGAGAAAGGCATGAGAAAGGCAGGAAAAAGCTTGAGTCATCTGTAAAATATCCCAAAGGAGTAGCTCTTCAAACTCTTGAATGGACTCACTTCTAAATTTCCAGATAGGTAAATCTTCACCTTAAGATTAAGTGATCTGACTTCTGTTAACAAGTACGGCCTGAATTTTGAAAAATGAGTAGTGACTTGAAATATCTCATTTTATCGGTTGCCTTTAATCCCATGTGATGAAAATCTGGCTCATTTAAGTAGTCATGACTGTTTGCCTGGAAATAAAACCAGCGCAAATCAGTAGCCCATTTGCAAAATTTAGGTCTAAAATTGATTGTGATTTTAACAAAATAAATGAAAAAATTTCATTCCAGCTCTTACAGAAAACAAATTGAATTTTTACTTGGAGACTATAACAGCATTTCTGGTTCATATGTGTTATCTTAGAATTTTCTTCTTAGAATTTTCTTGTATCTGTCTGTAAGGCTGCTCCTCATAAAGTTCATTCTCTAAACTATTTGAGGTGGGACTGGCTTTCGTTCCCTACTGTACCCTTGCTGTAGTGGAACAGTGATATGTGACTAGAGCCCTTAGAGGTAAAAAATGAGCAAAACTCCTAATGCTGCTAATGATAATTTTTTTTTTAATGATAATTTTTTTTTTTAATAGCAATTTATATATGATGTTAACCAAAAATATGAGATGAAATCATGGTCAACTTGGATTATAATCAGATTATAATACTATGTTTGCTCAAAATAATTAGAAAAAATCATAAGGCATGATATGCCTTATGAGAGATTTTATTTCCAGTGGAGAACTAAAAAAAACTCAAAACAAACAAACCTAAACAAAAAATTACTGTCTTAAAATCAATAAGAAATGTGCTATGTTTTCAGAGATATACATTGTTTAAAGAAACCTAAAGCATAATCCACTCAGAGTCCCCGAACATTAATTGACAATCTATGATTTGATAGAGTCATAATATAATATATTCTTTGTTCAATAACTTAGGAGAAAGCAATCAATATATAGACACTATAGACTCGCAGTCTCAGGGTTCCCTATGGGGCTTTTGGCTTCTTCTGTAATGGGCTGTGTTGTTTTAAGTGCTGCAGTGAAATCGTTTAACTTAACATGACACTTCCTTCACTCATCTGCTGCGAGGATGTTTGCCAGTCAAGAGAAGAAACATGAAGTGGAATAAAACTAGAGGAGTTAAGATGAAAAGCATTTCCCAAAGGCACAAGGAGAGGTTTCCAAGAATACAGAAAACTGAGATTTAGGAGGATGATCATCCTGCATCCAGATTAAGGTAGGAAAAGATACATATAAACCAGGTTCAAATCTAGTTCATTTAAAACTGTCTGTGTTCTTCTCGGAGAGGACAGAACCGGCAAAAGGTCTAAAGGTTGTCTCACTTCTTTTGGGGACCTTTCCAATCAGTGAAAACCTAGACTAAGAGTTTAATCTCAGTCTCGGTCTCAGTTTGTGGTGAGGGGCTCATGTAAGAAGAGAGGACTGCACAGGAAGAGAAGAGGAAGGCTGGCGACAACACACTGTGTTATGGTTGTTTTTTGCTCTCTGCGGTGACATGGAGAATGAAGAATTTATTTGAGCTGTCCTGAATCTGCTTTCTTTCATGCTAAAGAATGAGGCAAATCATAACTGTCTCAGGCTGTACTAACCCTACAGGACAGAAACTGTTCTATATTGAGAAAGGCAGGACAGTGCAACCTGTTGGTTTTCTGTTGCTCCATACCTTATATTACGAGTTAACATATGCAGTAAGACTAGAAACCTTATTCCCCTGAAACGAGTTAATTCCTCTTTACTATCTGCAGTCCATAAGGAATGTGTTAGAGGAAGTGACTGGAGCAATTTATCAATACCAGAAGTCACAGAACTCTCAACTGGCAGATACTCAAGCAGTGAGATTATTTGGTTTGTGCAATTAATTTTCAAATCACGGTTATGAACACTGTGGGACTTAGGACCAGAGATCTGCATTTTGATAACACCAGTTCAGAAATTCTTAAATGTTGCTGAAGAGCAATTGATGGCTTAACATACTTTATTTTTTTTCGGTTGAATATTTATTGTAGTTCCACTTTGAAATGGGATATGGATCAATGCTCTTCTTGGCAATGGTCAAAACTAAAAAGATTGATTTCAGATAACTATAAAAGCTTGCGTATGTGTCCAAAGCCTACCTGACAGGCTGATTCTGATGCTTGTGTTTTTGTAAACTTAACTATAGTCATTATTATCTCAGTACTGTTTATACACAGGTATCCAGGCATTATGAACTGTTTTTATGCTGATTACATTGTGATATGTGTCTATTAAAGACTGTTGATAGAAGAGGATATTAGCTATGCACCAAGCACACATGCAGATTCTCATCAATATTAGGCACCTGCTTTAGTCATTAAATCAAACTTCCATAAATGCTATATTTGACTGTATTCCAGATCACATGTTTTGATTATATGTTATCCTCAATAGCTAATTAAAACCATGAATGCATGGATCAACCCATAGGTATTGCCTCTAAGTATGCAAAGAAATGTCTTTTTCATAGGCTGGAGACACCTTGTCTATTGGCTGGTTATGCAGCTTCTTGTTCCTGAAGTTCCAATTTGCCTCAACTGCACAGTAGACTTAGGCAGACTTCGTATTTCTCGGTCCTTCAAATCATTTCTCCAGTAGCCATGTGCACAATTAATTTCTCTTACATGTAGGTAATTTTACCCTATGCATCAGCATGACCAGTGGTTCCTTTGAAATCACAGGCTTTTTCCATAGTTAAAGCTCAAGAATCCCAGTTACATTTCCTTAGGATCAGCTTCTCTGTGGCTGCTATGTTCTTGCATTTTTCAGCTCACACTTATATGCCAGAAACAATTAAGCAAGCATTTGTTTCAGACATGGTACCTGTAAGAACTCTAGCATCACTGAACTGCATTATTATTTCCCCCAGGAAACAAATAAAAAAAAAAAAAAAAGAAGAAGAAAAGGAAACCACGATCTATACATTTACATTATTTGTAAGTTCTCAAGGATGATTTTCTTGTACTAAAAAGAATGGAGATACTGCTATATGAGAAATCTGTGAAACTTTATTTTTAAATACAATTTCTGCAAAAAAATGAAGCAACACTTTGTAGTCATGTACAACCATAAATTGTGTAATGGTGGAATGGAGAAACATGGTGCTTCTTTCATTTTCTATAATTCTTTCCACCTTTACCAAAAGATTTAATTTTAAACATATTCGCAAATATAAAGCCTACATTTTCACCAAATGTCATCTCTTAGCCTGATAAACCTTTTAAAAACCCTAGCCCTCATTTTATGGGTTGAATTTCTTTTGAATATGCTATTAAAAAGTAGAGGAAAAAGAAAGATGAGAGGGAAGAAATAAGAAAATACATAATAACATGTATCCATACATCTCATGCAAATATAGATAAGTATGTATGTACAGAAATTTACACACATGATACTGAAAGTCTTTTCATTGTGATGTATACATATATATGCATGCACATTCCTACACTGTCAGGTTAATTTTTTGTTTGAAAAGGAGGTTTAATTTCAATACAATCAAAGTGCAACTTAACATAATGATGCTCTCTCTTCATTATGAAAAAATTGTAAACACTTCATCTTTGTTCTGTACTGCAGAGGTTCGTGAGAACCAAAATATGATAGTCTGGTTTTACAAGATGCCTTAAAGGCAGAACATAAACAAACATCCTAATTGGTAAACTGAAAATTAGAATTCATTTTTTCCCCCTTAATGAAGCAGTTTCACTGGTAGGAATGCAGCTTCGTATTCTTATGCAGCTCAGTGAAAGCAAAATCATACCAGTGGACTAGATGGATGACTAGTTTCTCCCAAAATATTGTGCTGAGGGCTGTGTCTCTGAGACAGAACCTTCCTTGACAGGTACTGCCAAGTCTTTTTTGAGCCTATGCAGTGGTAATACCTTTTAGGCAAAATACACAACAACATGAGGCATCACAGCCTATTCTATTAATGCTGTAAAATGCACAGGGGCAGAAATGTTAATTCGACCCAAAGTTAGAGGCGATGAGCAGAAAGAGGAGCGCAGGACTAGGCAGCTCAGTTGAAGTGGGGAACATGGGAAACCCTGAGGATCAGGGCATGGTTTTTGCTCTGTCAATGATTTTGGACCATCTGTCTGACCTGGCCCAGCAGCCCCTTGGGTCACTTTACGTATGGACATGGAAAATGGCTTCAGAAAGGTCTATCTTCTCTGAGGATAGGGTTCCAGCATGAACTATGTTTTGGGTAACAGCAACAATTGTTCTAGCTCAATTTACAAGGAGAAGTTCCCACAAGGGTGGTAATGAGTCCAATTTTCTATATGTCCGTGTAAACATGTTGTGTGAGCACAAAAAATGCAGGGTGGAGTCAGGGATCTTGTGCATTGCATTGCCGCAGCTGAGCTGAGGGCCACAGCAAACATCTGTAGGCTGTTGGAGAGAGATCTGGAAGGGCTTCATGCTCTGGTAGTCTTTCTCAGAGCAAAGATTATGAGCAAAGTATTTAACACAGATACATAAAGTGTTACAACGGAATCCTGCGGTGGGCATGCAGTATGGGTAACTTCTGTTTTCAATGGAGTTTGCTATTTAAAACCTGACTTATTGTCTTATATCATTTAAAAACTTTTTCTGAGTATTGCATGTTACTTTTCAGTTAGGAAGCTTACTTTAAAAAGTAAGTGGAGAGTATTTGCAATTGCTTATCTAGGATTTTGCATTATGTTAGGGCTGCTTTAAAATCCAGTCCATAAAGACAAAGCCCTTTCCTGCGCTTCCGCATAGGACTAACACAGGGGAAGGAGGAAGAGAAGTATAAGCAGAATATCTTGGTGTTGCCTGGGCCTGTTACAATAACATCCCTGTTTCCATGTGGAAAAAAAAGATACACACTTGCAGATAATTTGCTATAAGTAAAAGACACTGTAGCCATTTTCAAACCATGCAACTTAGATAATGCTTCAATTCTCCTGCCACTTCATTTTTAAGAGGATAGCGAAGCAATCTTATTTAAACAGAGTGTTAAATTTTCAGACTCCACCTTCTGCATAAGAACTATTTTAAAAAGTCCATCCTTTTTTCTATGGGTGCTGCCATCCTGAACGAATGAGGCAAAGGAAATAACTGGCTTGATCATGTCAGGCAGTGAGTAATGCTGATGTCAGACACCAGCCCTGAAAGAAGCTGAAATTGTAAGTCTCAGTGGTTTTCTGGTTTCAAATGCTGAGTAGAGGGATAGTGGATTATGTAGCTGAAGAACTGCTGAAAACGAGTTGTCGTGGATGTGTCAAAATCTCCTCTATGATGAGCACGGAAACCTCATCACGAGTCTCAAGAAAGCCATTTCTTATGCTGTTTCCCTCAGCTCGGCATCCAATTTAATGTGTCATTTGAGATTCAGATACTCTGCACATGCACAAGATTTGAATAACTGATTGAATGTACACACCAGGTCATACAGACTTGCTCCTCAGAAAAAAATCCTGTCTGACTATATTATGAAATCACCACAAAAGAAAATGGCGCAGTACCAACACCACAACTAAAAATACTCCAGATACCTGTTTGGTCTAGGTCAGAACTACGCTTCAATTCTGAGGTCTATCTCAGACAGCCTATGTGATTTTTCTCTTCACTCTCAACGGATGCCTTGTCTCAGAAAGAAGTCCAGTATTCAGCCATTGCTATTTGAATCAGCAAAGCTTAAAACAATTAAAATGAAAGTTTGTGTTAACTTTTAACAACAAATGTGATCTACCTTTTCCACTTTCTGTTTTTCATCCTTCTGGTTCCTTTGATCTCAAAGAGGTCAAGCTCAAAGTAAAATGCTAAAGTTGTCCTAACAAATTATGTCTGACCAAAAAAACACCAACTAAAATCTAAAACCACCCACTTTCAAAAAATCAGAAACCTTGCATTTATTTATCATGTGTAAAAAATGGAAGAAATTTTATTAGTCAAATGTTTGTCCTTTTTTCAACACAGTTACTGTGATGAATATTGTTCTGTCATCATCGCATTCCTTTTGCATTGCTTGTCAAAAGCATGATAATGACCTCTTCTCTACAGTTAAAAACTGAAAGAATGTCTTCACTGCAGATTTCAATATACCATAAGGATTTCTGAAATAGCAGATAAGAGAAAGTAGAGTAGAAACCATGTCTGCAGAGTAATATAAACTTTCTCTGCAGAGCACCTTCACACAGTGAAACATGCTGGCCTTCTGAGTCTGAACAGCTCAGAAACCTGCTGACTTTGCTCACTTTTCAGAAAATTCAGTTCACGTTTTGTCTTTTTTGTTATCTAGAAAATGGGGAGATAAAGGGGTAGTCCCTCTAAGGCAACTCTAACAGACTTTCCATGAAAGATATTATTTTAATGCAAGATAGAGTTTTAGCAGCAGCTGTTAACTGCTGTTTGGATTGGTATTGTCTAAATTAAAGGGGGAAAGGTGTAAAAAGAAATTGGTTTAATCCCTAGTTCAGGCCCATGTAGCCAAAGTTTGGGACAACATGTCTCCAGATTTGAGAGATAGATAAATCCATTTTTGCACGTAGCCTAATAAGAACAAGCATTGATGTGTCACTAAGTAATGAAGAACGTGTGTCTGGATCAAAACCGTTGCTTAGATACATAAGCATAAATCATGTTCTGGGGGTGTTCACCACGTAGGAATTATTTATATGATCTTTATAGTAGGTTTTGGTGGTTACCCTTCTCAGGTGGTTCCCTGAGCCTCATAAACACATTTTGTTTTTACTCAGTGTCTGGTACCAGATAGGGAGCTGCTGTAAGGGGGAACCCACTGGTACTTGTAGAAGTTCATGCCAGGCAACAACAGCAGCCCCACTGCAGTTTAAATAAGTTTATTACAACAAAGTAAAAAAGTAGAGACAATAAGATGACAGCACCTGCTGATTGCAAGGCAGTAATTAAACATTTTGCCTAAGGGAAACCCGCCAACCCAAGAACACATTTCATTTATGACAGAACAGAGCAGTGGCAGCAGCAGTCAACTTTGAAAGTAATTATTGCTGTTAAACTGAAGTGGGCTTTAAACATTTCATTCAGATCGATTTATTCAGAAGTGTTTAAAACTCAGCCAAGTTCACTACTCATGTGGTCATGTGATACTTTATGTTTATCACAATGTTTGATCAGTTGCAGTGGGACATGAACAGGGGTGAAATGCAAAGGAGGTGGAAAAAATCTGTTAGGTGTTTTTTCTGTTGTCAGTATTTCCATTTGTGGAGCCTTTTTTGTAGTTCACAAGAGATGAAGGAATTTGGTGGGAGTCTGGGATGTAAGGCAAAATTAACCATTGAACATCTTTTCTATTCTCCAGTGAAGGGTTAAAGTTTATGAAAGATATTAAATCTTTCTTTTCCTTCCTAATTTTGAGTCTTCCTTTTTCTGCTTTTTTTCTTTTTTTGCCCAGTCCTGTCTCCAAAGAAAGCAATAAGACTGTCAAAGAAGGAATTAATTAAGCAAATCAATCAGTCAGTTTTATTAAGGAATTACAAAGCCCATGTGCAGCATTAATTATTCAGATAATGGGACATCTCTAAGCCTTTCTCTTTAATTATTGATAAGCCGCTATCTATCATCCTGACTGTTTTAGTTGTGAATGAAGCCAGGTCATTCAGCCATAGCATATGCCAGTTATGAGATTTGCTAGATGACTACAGGTGGGAGAGAGAGAAAGATGAGAGGTATCATTTATTTCCATCCACAGTCACTGTGTATATTAAATATTTCAGCGCACATGCCTTCTTCTGAGCTGCAGATGAAAGGGAAACTGTCCTTCCTTGCTGATATCATCTGGGTGATCACCTTTGTTCAATGAAGCAATACATACCCATTTTTCCCTCTGCAATATCCATGCAACTTTTCCATTGACTTTATGAGAGGTTCCCCACTAGTTCATAAGGCCTGGAAAAATGAGATGCCTTTCCACTGTCACAAGAAAGTTATCATTTTGCAGCTGCTGATCAAGGCAACTGTTCTCATTTTACTCTTTACTAGGAATTTCATGACAACTGCTTTAATAGAGAGCCCTTTTCCAGCCCTAGGCTTATTTTTCATGCTCACCTCATTAGATATAATATACAGGGAAGTGTTCTCCTACCTGCTTTCATAAGTGGGGAGCAGAGGCATTGACATCTCAGTGTTGAAACTCAAGCAATCAAATACCAACTTCTTCATCACTGGGGAAAAAAGAGTACATATATATAGTTACTGGTAGGAAAAGAACCTCATAGTAAAGGAAACCCTGGATCTCAGTAAAACTATGTCATAATTGAGGAAACTCATTCCACTTGAAAGCAACTGCAGAAGGCAGAAATTGCTGGTAAATATGATGAGCATTGTGCAGTAGTACAAAGACAACAAGCTTCATTTATTACTGCTCTTCAGATTATGTAGCCATTTCAAGACACTTTCTGTTCTTTCTAGACAGTCTGAAATAATACTCAATATAGCATACCATGTAAATAGAAAAAGTTATAGAGGGTATCGGTCTGGCTTATGGGAGGGTTGTATCACCTTAGCCTGTTGTATGTTTTCAGGCAAAGATGATTCTCTGTGATTTGTTCCATGGCAGGTGGAATATGGGTGAATGTTCCAAGAGTCTGGAAAAATACTTACGCTGTTTAACTAAACCCACACAAAACAGGGGGGCTGTTTCTTCCCATCCTCCAGCAGCTCCACTTTCTGCCATGGTGTTTGCAGGTATGTAGAAATGAGGCAGGCACAGGTGATGTTTCTGCACACAGCACGAGGGTGCAACCACTGCATTCCTCCACCCCATCCCCTCGATCTCCAGAATACACAGTTAATAACTTGAAAACCATCTGTTCTTATCTTTCCTGCATTGACAAGACAGGGGCCATACTTCAGGGCACAGGCCTATCTCCATTTGAGGTCAGGAAGACGTTTATTTAACTAAATAACTGGCTTAGTTACATTGTCTGTGTGTCTTTCTGTGAACATCCAGCTTTGGTCAGCGTGTGATACTGTTCAGGGCTAGAAATATTAATGTCCCCCTCACAAAACAAAAACTGCTCATTAAACATGAGTGTGTTCTCCCAGTCCTTCTACCTTTGCATGTGATAGACCAAAATGAAAATTTGCAACACTGAAGCACTGTGGGAGGTGAAACTCTGAGGGATGGAGTGCATTCCGTTCACTCTTTCTATCAGCTTGACATGGAAATGCAATGAGAATTTGTTGCTGTCTTGTTATGTGGGTTATTTTGCTTCAGTTGTCAGTTAAAAGCTATGAATGAAAGATATTAAGAACATTGAAGACAAAGTTAGGAGTGAGAACGCTTTTTCAATTCAAAAAGTTGAGTGTTGGCACAAAATTTGAGCTTGAATATGAAGATGCTATCCAAACCTTCTTCTCATTTTCATGTAGAAACATAAAGGTGTAGTTAGTAGCCTAAAGAAATGATCTTTAGACAGTTATAAATCCAATTTTACTAATAAGAAGCAATTAGGTTTTGGAAAAGAACTGGATGAAATCTGTGAATTAAAAGCCAGGAGGTTAGGGAACTAAGATTCACAATTCCTGGTCATTTTTATTTGTTACTACACGTAAGAAAACTGACACTTCTTATAACTGTGTGGGCTTTCTGTCTTCCAATGGTATCTATTACTCATCCACTGACAGCTGCTTTCTGGCTGTAGCCCTAGGCTCAGCACATAGTGCTATCCCTTTGCCTCTACAATGCTGTCCTGCTTTGACTTCTGCTAAATTGTGTGTCATATATGCTAAAAAATCTCTGTAGTTAAGGAAGAAGAAGGGGAAAAAAAATGAAGAGTAATTGTTCAGTATGGTGATGTAGAAATAACAATAGCTTTAACATATATAGATGGACATATGTATATATAACCTCTGCGTTATGTTATAGCCAACACTAACTGCAGCTCCCTCAGGAAAGAGTAACTCTAATGTGGCTAGGAGAGTAACAAGGCAATGTCTTTGGATGTAACATAAGCATTCCATCATTTCACAGTATCACCACTGGTCTGGCACCATTGAGGGTTCATCTTTGAGTGACCAAGTGTTTGTTTTAAAGGACCATGAGGAAGTATCTCATCTTTTTGGGTTTATGAGTGACATCACAGAATCACAGAATCACAGAATGTTCGGGGTTGGAAGGGACCTCTGTGGGTCATCTAGTCCAACCCCTCTGCCGAAGCAGGGTCACCTACAGCAGGCTGCACAGGACATACTAGATAGGACCAGAAGC
>Ga0181612_113927_pt1 | contig 55766 bp, 22 predicted proteins | sample HoacroProtozoa21_FD_119630 | JGI IMG/M metagenome (GOLD analysis project Ga0181612, IMG submission 119630) | Hoatzin crop microbial communities from Cojedes, Venezuel. Combined Assembly of Gp0051906, Gp0051904, Gp0051908
ACTGAATATTAGGAAAAATTTCTTTACTGCAAGAGTGGTCAGGCATTGGACCAGGCTGCCCAGGGCAGTGGTGGAGTCCCTGTCCCTGGAGGGGTTCAAAAATTCAGGACATCATTTAGCAGGCATGGGGGTGTTGGGTTGACAGTTGGACTTGATGATCTTAGAGGTCTTTTCCAACCTTAATGATTCGATGAGCTGCTTGCTAACAGTATCCCTCATGTTTCCATTAAACACCAACAAAGATTAATCTAGCCGGGCTTCGAGTGAGCCAGAATACTGCATAAGGAAGCAGCCTCATATGATGCGTAATTGGTGCATTTGTGCTGCTGCTAGCAAAGATATCAGGGCAATCCCACCACGTACTTTCACAGGCCATTCCATGGTGATTATTGAACTGAAGAAGTTCTTTCTACAGTTTCAGTCTTGATAACAAACATGGCGACATACGTTATGGTGACAGAAATGACAAATGCTACTTTAAAGACCTTTCATGTCCCCATATTTTTTTCAACAGCATCTAGAAGCAATAACTTTAAAAAAAGCCATATTGGTGTCTCAGCTTATTATCTGTTTAAGCACTGAAATTAATTCAGCCTGGAAACTATAACCTCAAGACAGTAGGATTTATGAACTAACCACCTTGCAAGCCAAATGGGCCTGGGTCACCAGATCTTTCAGACCCCCATGCCTGTCTGAAAACACAGCCTCTCCACTGTCCCTATAGCTGCTGTCTGCTTAGGTCCTGGTAATCCTGTCTTCAGCAAATAACTTCTTGGCAGAAGCTCGTACATCTCTCCCTTACCCTCACCCTCCAGAAATCTGGTCAGTGTCTTTCCAGAAAGTCTGCTTCCTTGCAGCCCAACACTTCACTGGGTAGTAGCTTCACGCATATGCATTTGTGTTTACACCTTTGCCTTTTCTTGCTGACACAGCAGCCCGTAGCCACACGTTAGTTCCCTTAATCTGTATATATATCACCTTGTTACAAAGCAATTATTAGAAATGGATGTTAGCATGCAGAATCAGATCAGAACCCGGACACTGATTTCTGGAAAGTGTTGCTCTAGGAGATGTCAGAGACCTTGGCAATGACCTGCTGCATGAAATGCACTGGGCTTTTGCTGGATACCTTAAGCAAGAGTAGAACTATTTTCTGCTTTCCTGCTTTTGCTTTCAATACTTCAGCAGAGTAAACCTCTTTGTGCCTTTTCCACATAGGGTGGAAATGGTAAGCCAGTCTTCCCTAAAGCTCCACTGACTGCAGGGAGGTTTCAATCCTGTTGCAACAGCATTTAATACATCAAAAGGTAATGTGGCCATTTCTTTAAAAGAGCAATAGTGTTTGAGGCATGTAAAGAATGTAAAATGTTAAAGAGTAAATGATCATTAAAGGATTCTTTTAAAAGTTGTTTACAGATTTACTGCGTAACTATAGTTATGCAGGTTAATGAAACTCAGGTTGCTTTGTGCCATTGACTGCAAGAAGCATGTGTTATCTGAAGTGCAGATGGTACCCACATGAGATCATACAGCACAAAATACTTTTTCTGTCCCTTGATAAGTTTCTTATTGAAGGCTTGTGACCCATTAGTCCATTTTCCTTTGTTTCATTCTCCTCATGTGCACAACTAACACCTACAGCAGCACACTTTTTAAGAAGTGTGTGCAGTGAAGATTTTAAAAAGCACTGAAGTATCTAGCAGTCTGTGAGGGGCTAATTTCCAATGTCATCACAAGGGGCTAATTTGCAATGACATCATGACTCAAGAATGGAAAAGCTGTTAAAGCAGCTGAGTCTGTGCTCCTAAAGCACATTTGACCACCTAGAATCATAGAGCACCCCAAAAGCCACATAAATGCTCACATCAGCATATGGGGAAGCATATCACTCACTACGTGGCTTAAGCTGCAAAACCAGCTAAGACACAGATGAAAAAGGAGGAAAAACAGCTGTCCTAAGGCTGCTCCACTGCAGCACAAACAGCTCATTCCTGCCCTGCTCCTTGCCTGCACCAGTACTCGATGCTCCAAGGAGCCACACAGTGTTGAGTTCTGTCACACTCCAAGGAGGTACATGCCCCTTATCCCCTGTAATTTTATTCAGGCAGTCTCAGTCCCTTTTTGTACAGTATTATTCTCCCCTGCCTAGCTCAGCTGGGGGGACAATTAACAAAACACCTTACAAACGGAACCAGACTACAGGGAAATAAGCCAGGCTAGCCATGCTTTGCATTAAGTCTCCTGTAGCGGGGATCTGAGTTAAGGACTTTGGGAAGAAAGACTTCTGTAATATATTTTTTTTTTTCCAAAGAAAAATGCATTCTTCATCAGGGTTAAATATTTTTCTCCTTTTTTTCTTCCCTGCCCCCAAATTGGCTCATCCATCACTAGAATCAATATGAATGCAAAGATTTTGGTGGATTTGTTGTCATGGAAACCACTTCTCCTCTCTGATATCCCCTTACAGGCTTTCCAGACCTTTTCTTGCCTTTAAATTACCATTCTGTCCTACATTCTGAACACACTATACTTTAATTCCACTTTGTGAACTTCATTTGAAAACAAAATGTGAACAATCACAGCAAAAGCAACAGCCAAAAGATAACAGTCCCTGCTGGAAGACTGAAGTAGCTGCCTGAGTGAATATCAGCTGTTGTCCCAAAATGGCTGCTGAGGAAAGTAAAGCTAAAAGCCCTCTCCCTTGGAGGGCTGTCAGTATGCAAGTTATGACTGCTGTGAGATAGGCTTTATGTTTCTCTTTTCTCTCTGGAGCTCCTTTGTTGCCTGGAGAAAGGCTCATTTTCTGATTAAGGCAGTAAGGCATGAAATTGGGATGCAGACCAGTTACAGTTACTCACATAAATAAAGTTTGCAGGATTTAATCTGTCAAGTCCCTTATCCTGTTTCCAGCTCTCACAAGTTGCTAGTCACGTCACTTAGCTTTTTGCTAGCTTGGCTGTATAGAACATGAAGGTAATCCATACAGCTGCGTATCAAACATGCTGAGAGACCGAGATACTACAGAAGACACCAAGATCAGATAGAAAGCTCTACGTAAATATAAACCTGTCATTACTTGTGGTGCATTCATAACCAGCTGTCATATTCAAGTTCCAATCTAACTACACATTTCATTCAGAGATAATACCAAGCACTTACAATTTTGTGCCAATTTAGAAGTCATATTGTAGGAAGTTTTCCTAGAAAGCCCAAGAAGTTTAAAGACATGGTTCCTATTCAAAGCAAATGCAATCTGTGCTCTTAATACCATGTTTACTTACCAAAAACATCTACTCAATAAGGAACCACCATCTAAAGCAATGGAATGCAAGAGAGAAGAAAGAAAGAGAGTACAAAAAAGTATAGTAGTATGGAGAGCTCAGGAGCTGGCAGGAAGACACAGTGTGACAGGAGTTGGGGAGGAAAGGGAATTTGATTTTCAGTTTCCTTTGCTTTGTTGTCCCCCTCTGCCCCCCTGCTAGACAGTTGCGTTCACTTAGCATAATTTGCTATTGTTTGCTGTTCATTTACATCACTGATGCTTTTAGTAGAAAAGATTTAGTGTCTTCCAAAACGGTGCTATGTAAAGGAACTGTATAAAGCAGGTGCTATGTCAAGCATTATGAATGTGAAGAGGTCTTACTGCTTACAGTCTGCAAGTCATTTCTGAGCCACATACCTGCACTACTCAGCAAAGTCTATTTTGGTTCAAACTGATTTTTTTTTTTTATATCTGGGCGGGTCATTTTGTTTGCTTTTTAAGTACTCTCTACAGATCTAACTAAAGCTTCTAATTGAAACCTTTTGAAAAGAAAAGGTCAAAATCAAACATTATGACTTTGCCAGAATTAAATTCCTCTAACCCGTAGAAGAAAAAAATAATCTACTTGCCAAACTTTATGCAAAATTCACAAGCAGCTTTAGAATGAGCAAAACACTAACAAGCAGATAATCTTCTTAAAATGTCTTGCCTCTCAATAGTTCTTGTACTCTGCCAATGTGGTAAGGTCACAGCTAGACCAGAACTGCTCCTAGGGATGATGAAGAACTCAGACAGAGGCAAGGATATCTATTCCAGACAACACCATCTGCCTAAAAGCTAGATCTGTAGCTGCTGGTTCAGTGGGAAGCTCAGCTGTTGAATTCCCTGGACTGTTCTGCTAGGAGCTATCTCCAGTGTGGACCTGAACTTGGCCCCTTTCTCAACTGCCACATGATACCATCCCAAACTTATTGGGTACTTTAACCTATAAAGAAAGTTCTCATCCTTGTCTAGAACATTCATGATTAAAAATTACATGATGCTATATGATTGCCAGCTGGCTAAGACCCGATGCGTTCTGCCAGAGGTTGTGGCTGAAAAACCCTGTTTGCATTCTTGTTTATAGAGTCCTGAAGTAGTTGTAATTTCCCTGCAAATAAACACCAACCTGGGGCCTGTAGAAGGTTTACTGGCGATGTGACTTTGGAGGATGCTTTAGCACTAGATCATTATCTTTTAAATAGTTGAAATCAGAAGTCTAACTAGCCTGTTAATCCCCTGAATTAATACTTTGGGAGAAAGAAACAAATTGCAGTTAGCAAGTCAGCTAGCTGTAGACATTTCTGTATATAAAAACATTAGTTTAAAACATCTAAAGTCAAGACTTTTCTTTTTTAAATTAAATTAATGAGACCTCAGCTTTAAATTCTGCCTTTTCTGTTGGAAGCATTACACTTTTCATGTCCTCCTGTGGAGTATTTGTTGACTCCTGTTCAGTGCTTCTAAACTTACTTGTTGCATCAATGGTATCAGTGCTGATAGAAAGTAGGTTTGGTTCTTTCACTCTGTAGTGAATATAGAGAGTGAAAAAATAAAGTCCCCCCGCTTGTACTTCTCTTTGGAAATTTATGGAGAATTTTTTCCAACATTTGCCTGTTGATTGACCTGTGAAAGCATGGATCATACTGAAGTACCGATAAGAAAATAGTTTTTGTAAAAAGATCCTAGGAAGGAGGGAGTAAAAAAAAAAAAGATAGCACCAAATGCAAAAGGATAATTCTCCAAATAGAAGACAAAGTCTGTTCCAGTTATTTTTGTAAAGGGTTGATTGCAATTTGCATCCTACTCAACCAGCATCTGCCATCATCAGTACTCAGTAGTCCTTTTATTTTTTTTTACTTTGTATTTTGCCTGTGAATGTTGCTTGATGACATTTCCTTCCCAAATCCTTGCACAGTGATCATCCACCCTTCTGCTTAAACCTGAACATACCTTGCTACAAGGTACACGCGATTTGCAGGTTTAATTCCAACCATCACAGAGTCACGGCCTCAGGCTGCTTTACCAGAGGTGTTGTGTTGACCCCTCAGAGTGTGCTTGCATAGAATATTATCGGTAAATTGTATTCCCCAGGGAATACATTTGGGATGTGGGAGTTCTGTGATGCAGAATAGCATCCTGCATTATCCTCTGCACTGAAAGAAAGACAGCAGATGGGGAGTAAGAGGGAAAAAGAAATCTCTTTGAATCACACTCCTTCCTTCTCCACATTGCATACCAAGTGTACAGAGACACATCTGGAGTTAGCAAAGAATAAAGCATTGCTGTAGGACAACCTGCCAAAAATACCCTTAAATCCTTCATGATGAAAGGGACGTTGTTACATGGAAACTGCAGTAAGTCACCCATAAAACCAAACAAAAATACATGTCAACTGAAAGTGATGTTTGCATTTTCTATTCACTGTTGACAAGCAATATCAACCCCACAGTGACTTAAATTGCCAGGAAACTGTCTTTCTGCAGGGCAAACAGGGACAGGAAAGCATCATCCTGCTAATAGAGCTGCTGTTCCTGTGCAGTTTGTTTTTTTGTTTTTTAACTCTTCTTGCTTTCATAGAGTAATTGGATACAGATGTTGTTTTTGTTTATCCATTTGCCTTTTAGTCTTACTCAGTGTATTTTGATGACTGACAAAGGGATGTTCATATTTTATCAGCCATTAACCAAAGCGAACGTGCAATTTCTTTCCTCACAACCATCAACATGGGGCGTTAATGTATGGAACACTCCTTTGTTCACCTTCACTTGCTCAAAGGCCAAAGAATTCTAGTTACAGAACAACATGGAGAACCTCCACAGATTTATCTTGATTACCTATTACTGATTTATCTGTTACTGGAAATGCATATTGCCTTGAAATTGCTGGCAAGAAAAGAAAACCACAGTCGGTGTAAGTCAGCAGGTGCTAGATCAGTGCCTAATCTGTAAAATAGAAGGGTATCTTCAAGCCACTTCCAACATTGGCTGCTAAATTACAGAAATGGATTTGGATTTTGGCAAATTCTGCTCACAAGTGGTTATCCAAAGAGCCTAGCTGTGGAGAGACTGCTGCACTACTCGGTTAAAAGGCAGTGAGCGAAAGTCCTGATAACCAGAGTACAGTGCAGAACTAATTGCAATCATTTACAGTCAGGTAATAACTGTTTGTATTTATTTTAAACGGTAGCTGAAAATGTGAAAAAAACTGATATCCTACACATTTAAATGAAGTCTGCTGGTGGGCAAACGTTGCTTTATTCAGAAGAAAGAGTAGCAGATAAAAAACGGTGGGGGGGCAATAAGCAGTGTTAGAAAGAATGACTGGTGGTGTGACAGTGGGGATTTTAGTAATGTAAGCAGCATATTATGTCAAAAGAAGATAACAGAATTCTGTGTGCAAGCCTTCAGTTCAGCTAACTATATGTAGTTGCAAATTCAATTTAACTATGGCGAGTAAGCTACTAAGCTTCAGGTAGCTGGGATGCTAAGTAGTAAAGCAAAGACTTTATGGACAGGAAGATTCAAAAGGACAGAACAAATTGCAGCTTGAAGGGAAAGGATGCTAAGGTGTAAATTTTTCCATTAACATTAATGGGACTCTCATGTCTAATTCTGAACATGCTGAACCAGTACAGCTGAAGAAAGAAATAGTGTTTGCAATTAGATTTTCCCAATAGGTTAAAAAAAAAATACTGAAGTAAAACAGAAAAAAAGGCAAAGAGAATGTTTTTAAACTTCCCCCATGACACAGAAACAGTGTTTATAAAAAGGGGCAGAAGACAAAGGTACAGGATTCTCAGTTTAAGTAAGGAAAATTTATTGTTCTAGACAGGTCTATGGAAAATCTAGTGCACAAAATAACTCTAGAAGCTGCACTGAGAGGTGTTCTAGAAGAATTTATTTTAAACTGCATTTCAGTTCAATTATGTACCAAAAGGATGTACCACTTGTCAACTCTTGTATCAACTCAGCTGCAAACAGGAGTGGTAAAGAAATAATTGCAGAAGAACCGGCATTCTGCCCTGAGCAATGGCTAATATCTTCTAGAACACAGACACGGACAGCAACTGGAATAATCACTATGTAATGCAGCTAACCAGCTCGTCCTTGCTGTTCTGGCCACGGTTAAGGGAAGCGCAGAAACGCCATGAGTAAGTCTCGCAGGTTTCTAATTTGAGCCCTAATTCAGACACAGTTGTGTATCGGGGTAGAGACATGCTTGATTGGCACATGGGGGGTTTTTTTGATCTCTGAGGAATTATATGTGCATCTGATGTTGCCCCGCTTTGCAGAGATGAAAGCCTGAACTTTAGTTTCTACGCATTCCGGAGGGGGCCTCTCCGAGCTAGCCTGTGTAACCCTCCGTGCTTCATCAGATTGCTCAGGCACAAGTATTTAAGGAGTGAATAAGGGGTGGATATGCCAGCTGGTGTTCCCTTTAGTGTCAGTCACTATTATATGTGACTTTAACTAGTATTAGCAGCTTAATATGGTTTAGGTTAATGAGCCATTCAGTGAGATCCAGCTTTCCAGTTTGTTGGGTTGATGAATTAATCACCACTACTTAAAGCTCCTTGTTTGCTTTAGAAGGCTGCCTGCCCTCAGTACAGGGTCTGGAGAGCTGTCTGCACTGTGTGTCATGGTGGCTTTAAACTCTGTCCCAGAAATAGGTAGATACATGTGAATTACTGATATGCACCAGCTCATATCTATCAAACAACAAAATAATTCTTGCTCATTAAACTAGCTTTCTTTGTAAAAAACTGAAATTGCTCTGCAAGGCTTAGCAGCACAGTTTCAAATTCACTATAGTATTCCTTCAGGTAGCTCTTTTGGTTTCTTTTCCCCTGCCTGCCTCTCCTTTATATAACTCCATCTCTTTCTCCTGTTTAATTTCTTTTCCAGTGGAAACAAACAAACAAACTCCCACCCTCAAATACTTCAAACAGATCTGGTTTTATTCTCCTTTTTTATATGTTCTGAGAAATCAAATACTGGAAAACTGTTAGATGTGGCAGAGTACAGAAATCCCACGGAGGTTAATATGAGCCTTGTACCTTGAAGGGAGAGAAGGTAGAAAACCATCATAGGGGGTCAAGCATTTGGAAAAGTCTATGAAATATGCAATAAGCTGAAAGATGTGAGATGTTTACAAGCTAGACAGAGGAATCTGAGGAGTCAGTAATAGACTTTCAATTGAAACTGAACTTCATCCTTCCCCAAAAGTTTCCTCTCTGCCTCCTCAAACTCTCACTTGTTTCTACCTGCCTGTAACCTCCTGCTCGGTAACTGATGATGATCTTCCAGACAACAAAACAAACTGAGGCAGCGCCAGTCAGCATACAGGCACTCCGTACACTTATACTGAATGCTTCTGAGATATCAGGGACATCAGCAAACACCCTGCATGTAGAACTGCCTCACCTTGAGCAGAACTGCCTTCCTTCAGGCACAGGGATCTCGCGCTCAAATGCAGAGGGACAGTAAGCTCTAACTGCAGGCAGGTGAATACCACCACATTTAGCACTGAGAAAAACCTTTCCATTCAGTAAGCCCATATGTTTATATGTGATCAAACCAATTCAAATACCGAGGTTTGCTGTTTAGACCTGGCCTACAGCAAAGGCACACAGAGCATGATCATCAGAGGCTTCTTCTCAGAGGTCTTGAGCTTGCCTGGGTGCACCAGAGGTATTTGCAATGGCAACATTCAGAATAGTTGCTGGAGTTTCTAGCTTATCCTGTTGTGGAACACACCAATAGTGCTAACAGACGGAGCTGAAAACAGTTTGTTCATGTTGCTTCCAATCACATATGCACTAGGCTGAAACGACCTAGCCTTCACATGATTTTACCCAAAAGATTATATGTCTCACTAGAGCTTCTCCTGGAAAGTTTTATGTATAGCTCTTATCTATCTCTTGCTGTTGTTATAGAGAGATGGCAACGTTCAGCACGTCAGTGCACATCAAGGTCCAGCTGCTCCGAACGAGCTGGGAGCCCGCAGGGATAACACAACCAGCACGGCAGGGGCCTCACCTACCAGGGCCCAGCCCCTCAGTACCCGAGCGAGACAAGCAGGGGAGACGTGGGGACGGCAGCCAGTCAACCAAGAGACCAGATAATCAGGTAAGTTTGTGGTGATGGGACAGGTCTGAGATCAAGCTAGGAAGTGAGCTTAACAAGTAAAGATCAGCAGGCCCGTTGCCTGGAATAGGCATGGTTGTGACTGAGCTGGGAATTCATGCTCCCACCAGCTACAGCTCCCATGCCTAAGTTGAGTTTAAACAGAATCATAGAACTGTTTAGTTTGGAAAAGATCCTGAAGATCATCGACTCCAACTGTAAACCTAACATTACCAACTCCACCACTAAACCATGTCTCTAAGTGCCACATCGTGGGGCTCCTGGGCCTGTGGGCAGAGGATGTGGGTGGAGGCTCCACGTAAAGCTGGTCAGGGCCGTTAAGGTCTCAGCATAGGGAACAGAGTCTCTCCTTTCTCTGCAAGGCTTAGGAAAAAAATACAGTAAAAATGTATTACTTAATTCAGATGAAAATGTAAATGCTACTTTACATTAATATACAATAAAATGCTAAAAAACCCCACCTTTCTAATTTGGGAACATTGTATTTGCTGGCTTGACAATTACTTAGGGATAGGCAGCAAAAAACAGTATTTTCTGTGGAAGATGAAGGATACAGGAAACAGTTCTAATGAAAGTTTCATCAGAGAATCAGGTAAAGGAAAAAGGATATTCTAAAAATTTGTGTCTGAAACTGGCGCTTAAATCCTTATGTCCCTTAAGGACTGTAAACAGTGAAAGGATGGGAGCTATTTTTTATTTTATATTGTATTGTACAAATTGCCACAAGATGAACTTTAACTGAACTGGTAGTGAGTCTGGAGTATTTTAAGTTTTAGAGATATGGTAATATATGCTGAACTTTGGATGGAGTCAGAGATAATAGAATGGATGCTGCCTGGGGAAAGGCAGCATCTCATGGCATGAAACAATCATTCTATGGTTCCTATTTCTGCATATAATTTTCTCCTCTTCCGTAAAAGATTCTCATGAACAAATTCAGACTGACTCTGAACAAATCCATGAAATACAGAGTTACAGAGGGTAGGATTTTGGATTAAGGGACCTATGTTCTGTGAGAGCAGGCTCCACATTAATTGGCAGCAGCCTTTCATGCCTCTGACTCAGTTGTGCTTTAGTGGGTTTTGTGGAGTTTTTTGTTTGTTTATTAGTTTCATACCATCTGGGGATCATAAGAACCACATGTGAAACAACTAACCTAGGAGACACAATATGTCTGTTATGGAAGCTCAGTTTTTACTTCATCCAGACCAAGAGCATTTCACATTCATATATGCAGCAAAGACAATGCAAGATGCTACTTCTGAGACAAATGAGGGGATTGATCTGACTAAATGTAGGAACCTTCATGCGAAGAATCACCCAGGATCCCTTTATAGTCCGTGGAAACCTAGTCTAGGTAGTCTAATAGAGTCTAGGAGCCAGTTCATGTCATCCTGATTCAAGTTTAAAACAGGTCCAATGAAAACCTGCCCTGAAAAAGAAAGCCTCGTTGACTAGCTGATACAGAAACATTTATATTGTAAAATTAAGTGAGACAAATCTTACTCAGTCTGGCTGAGAGAATTTATTAATGAATTTATTTCAGTAAATGAAAGAGGTCAATTGTGACTTGACCTAATGGCACAACTGGTGCCAAGGCAAGCTGTGCTGATGGTAGATAAGGGTGTAGGCTGCTGAAGCAATAGCTAGGTGAATACCAAAAGAGGTAAATGTTTTGCTGCTAAAAAGGGAAGTTGCATCAATTGCATGAGTTGAATTTTCAGGTGGAAAAAAAAAAGGTAAGGGAGCATTTCTCTTACAGCAGCTCTTTCCTGAAATGGAAAAAGCCATGGCTGCGTGGTCATAAGCAACTGCAAGACATGCTGCACCTAAACTCTGAAGATTTTTCTGTGGTGCTAAGATATCAGAAATTTTTAGTTTTCTTGAATATGCTGTAGAACACAGCTCCTGGTCTATTACAGTATTTACAAATCTATTTAGTAAACATTTAAATATATTTGCACTGCAGAAGGCAATATCATCCCTCAGAAATCAAAATGCATTCTGACCTTAGCCTTACATGGTAAGAAGTGGGGAAGAATTTTTTAAAATTCTTCAGGACTAATGATGATCTACCTGGGTGTTTCATATTTTCCAGCCAAACAATAAGCTGTTAGAGTAGAAAGTGCATGTTTGCGGTGAAAGGGAAAATATATGTACCAACACTAGAGTTTTCTTCAGAAAATGCATTTTGAATGAGATTAATACAAAGAAACACTTACTAGAAGCATATAAACATTTTAAACATCAACCTTTAAATTTTTTTGTTTATCAGAAATTTTAATCTCAAGTATTTCCCTTCTGTCTTCAGATGATTTGTATAAGATTTCTGCAAGCAGAGTAATTGTAACTAGAAATGACGATTATGAGATAATATTCACTGCAGTGAACATGCCTGATTCTAGAAAAGCCCTGTTGCTACTCATCTTACCTGGGAGAGGACAGTTTGCTCTGCTTTGCTGTCCAGAGAGATGTTTGAAATTAATGTACAGCATCAAGATGTCACTAGAGTGATGAAGTTCACACAGTAGTAGCAATGTAAGGCCCAACCCCCTGTGGCATTAACTATAAACAGAGTAAGTGAAGACAGAATTGAAGAAAGGGACATGAGGTCAAGGGAACTACATTTTCTTCAGCAAACCTTCCCTACGCTTGGAAATATTTTTCTTTTGGCATTGCTAAGCCTCAGCACACTGAGAAGTCAATAAACAAAACTGATCCTCCCCCACAGACTCTCCAGCTGCCCACAGAAATCTTCACTCATTCTCCCAAGATGACTCCACGCACCACTCAGAGGATGCTATTGCATGATAAGTCTAGAACAAATGTATGGGAAATAGATCAGCTGCCAAATACCGCAAACATTTCTTGCTGGAGAGCAATCACACACCCTTTCATGCAATGGAAGCGGCTTCTGAAAGATTCACATTGTTCTTTTCACACCATACCAGCAAATCTTTCTGCCTGCTCCGTTGCTTATATCTGCGAGTTCCATAAAATGTGGAATTTTTAAAACTCTGTGTGCATTTCTGTGCACACACACAATCTGTGTTTTATACACAGGCCCAGACGCTGTTTCATGTACACACGGGTTTAGCCAGGAGCTGTTCTTTCTGCCACTGTTGCTGTAGCTAGAAGGTCTAAATTAGCATCGATCCGGAATGGGCTGTTACTGCTTCTGGCAGCAAGAATGAGACAGATCTTGAAAGCTCAAGGCGCAACCACCACTCTTGTTTGATACACTGTATGTCAGTTAGTGCAAAAATCACTGTAAATTATGGGAGAAAAAGAAAGATTCCTCTTGCCTCTTATTTTCTCAGTATTCCTTGTGTTTGACACACCAGTTTGTGCCATGTAACGATGGGAAGATATGTTCCTTGCTTGTTTTTCTATCTTTTCTCTTTATTTACCAAGCCAAAATCTGAGGACATCATCCTAAGGGCACTTGATGCATAAAGGCTATTCCCTTGGAATGTCCTACTGAAACATGTGTCTGAGTGAGGGTCTCTGTCTTATCCTGAGTTGCTGCCTGTCTCCAAGCCCTTTGGACTGTATTTACCTTATTGGTTCCTTGCAGAACCACTGTCATCTATAGCAGTCTGCGCTAACGTGGCCTATATGTACTGGTGTGAGAATGTAGGCATTCAAACAGAGAAAAAGCTGCGTTCTCTTTTCTTTTACTTCAAATATTGAGTAAGACACCATGGTTTTGAAGACGACATAAACCCCAAATCCTCACTCTATCTTGGACCCACTTCTTTAAAGGATCCTACAAGAATGAATCCCTATATCTACATGTAGGTGTGGATGCAGCCCCACTCTAACTGTAAGGGCGTAGTGTACTGGACTATTTAAGTCAATCCAAGGAGGGATATTAGTCCATTTCTGCCCTTTAGCTCCTGTCTTCTACTTCCCTTCACAGTGTTGAAAGCACCTAAAATCCCAGAACTTCTCTAACTTATTGAAGGGAAGCCATAACAGCACTGTAGTCCCTTGCTGTCTTAGAGAAGGGAATGCGCTTCAGCAGGAAGTGACACAGCCAGTGTCCCTTGTCTAAGGCACAGCTTACCTGAGCAGACTAACTGCAATGCAAGGACTTCGAGCTACTCACAGGAAGGATAGTGTAGAAATTAGTTATCCTATTCACATCACAAATTAAATCAGAGGTTATTTTAGTTATTCAGAAAATAAACAGACAGAACATGACTGGAATGCAGTTTTGTTAAGTTTTGTTTAAAGGACTGATAGCTTTTAAGATTTTTCCCACAGCTGAGACACAAACTTATTTATAAAGCAAAATTTTCCAGTCGGAAAACATGTGCAAATATACATGGAAGTCCACACAAGGCTGCATACATTTATACGTATTTATACATACATATGCATACACATTCATAGAAACATTTGCTAGAAGCATCAAAAATGGATTTGATTATGCAAAATTCTGAACATCCGCTGAAATTATTGAGTGTTTAACTTCCGTTGCCTTCAAGAGGGGAATAAAGATATTCAGCAGCTGCAAGTAGGATGCAGCCCACTGCCACTACTGCATAAAGCTCTGAGAAATGCGCCAATACACAGATCTCACAGTTTCTGCTTAAAGTGGTGAGAAAATAAATTCTAGAGCAAAAGGGCTAGAGGCAAAAAGATAAGATGAAATGTGACTGACAGAGAGACAGCATCCAGTAATGCTCAGTCAAGTGAAAAGGCAAAAAAACACAGGAATAGTAAAGCCTATCCATTTTTGTTTTAATTGGGAGGGGACTTAACAGGCAGTTTTGGTGCTCTAGGCAGCCCCTGCTAGGCAAAGCCTATAAATGTTAACTCTGTTCTATTCTGAAGCAAAACATGCAAAACGTATGTAGGGTTCTTTATATGTAATACTATGCCATAGAAAAATTGGACTGTGCTTTCCTGTGACTTTAGGATGAAATGAGGTTGTCAACTCAAGTCAAAATGAAACAGCAGGGAAATATTCTTCGGCTTTCTGGTGCTGAGGTAGTTTTTTAAGTCAATGTCCCATGCCTTTCCTTCTCACTGCATTTTGTGCTGCATAGCCCAATTGTTTGTCATCTTTAGCATTACAATTAAAAACTACCTCTAAAAGGGTACAAACCAAATCTTTTCCTCTCAGTCTACTTCATGCTCTGAAAAGGAAGTAAAGTCCCAGAAAGGAGCAGGAACCTTGCATTGTAATCTCAACTGTACAGCTTGCCTTCCGTCTCCACAGCTTCAGTTTACCCATCTGTGAAACACATTGTCTGTGGCATCCCCTAAGGGCCTATAAGAAATTGGAGGATTTAATGCACGCTAATGCATTTGGCTAAAATAACTCTGTAATTATAAACTATTGTTACTGCAAGAATCAAAGTTGAAGCATTTGAAAACCATGTGAGATTGAATGGGAAATCCCATTTTTTACAGCTGTTTTCCTTCTCTGGTACTTTCAGCAGTTAGAAGTGACTGAGGAAAAGGAGCAAATGACAAAGACCTAATCAATATTAGAAAGCATGGAGCTGAAGAAGAAAACAAATATTGACCCACCCTCCACAGTAGAAAATCTTGTCTTCTGGAGGCGCTGTGTCACAGCAATCCCACACACTCTGACCACTGACAGTTATATTCAAGATACTTTGGTGCTTCCTTTTTTTTCTGTTCTTTTGGCTTTTTGGTCACATTTGTTTGTCGTGATTTCAGAGGTAATAAGTGAGGAAGGCAACCTCTCATTCATGTCTGATAGCAATGACATTGACTTCTTAGTAAAGCATGCTCTTTTAAGGGATTGCCTGCTCTCTGTGATTCCTGAGGCTTTGAGGCAGCTTCACTCCCATGCAAATGACAGTGCTGCAGGGAAGGCCAGAATAACAGAGGAAAGAATTAGGAGAGCTTAAACATCACAGATGCAAGATGGAGAGAGCTGGACGCAAAGCCAGAACAGCTTAGAAGGCAGGCAGCAGAAGAGAAAGCTTTGACTGTAAATCCTGTTAACTTTTACAGTAGAAACAGTGGCCCTTTACATAGGAGTTAGCAAAGGAAATACTTCCTAGGGGTTGATTTCTACACAAATCTTCCTGTATGTAGATTAATTTAGTGTTCTGAGAATCACCTGATAAGGCCTTTGCACCATGCATGTCTTTCAAACCATAATGCATAACAGGCAATCAGTGACTTAGGAAACTTAGAAAACATTAAAAGACTTAAAGTTTTGTACAAGGGATTAAATTTCTGTGTAACCATTTGCTTATAATCAGCCAAACAGCACTGACCTAGTAGGACAGTCTTGCAGGACATGTACAACTAAAACACTGAAATGCAACTGAAAACACTAGTGTTTTTCACATACTCACAAACCACTGTGCTCAACTCTCATGGCAGAGCAAAGTCAAGTTAAATGCAGGTTGGTATTGTCAGCGATACCAGCACCGCTCGTCATGACATTGCCATCTATCAGTTAGAAGGCCGTTGGATGGCCTGAACCGCTTTTACAGTTCTCCTTGGTTTTGCAAGTGCTCTGCTATAGCAGTTTGGTCTACTGTAGAAAGGTGGAGGAGCTAGAGAAAGCTACGTAAAGCTCCTAAAGGCCCTCACATAAAAGAAAAATACTCCTCAACCCCCCAGTTAAACCTATGGTTCCTGCTGGGCACCAGAATCTGTGGTGTTCCTGGAGAGTGGCTATTGTGAACTCAGCGTTCATGCTTACAGCTATGGCAGTTCTGCTCATGAGCAGACAAATAGGAATGGCTGGTGTGCAAGGAAGAAAGTATTTTCTTGTCTTGCCTGTCCATATCAGAATAGGTCTCTAGAGCATCTTTGTCCTTACAGGACTCTGGTAATTCTTGCTTTCTTTGCCACAGGCTGGTACTGCTGTGCTTCTTGATTGACACTTTGCCCCAGACTTGTGTGCATGGAAGCTTGGGAAAATTTGGCAGTGCCAGGGCAAACATTTACTGTTTATTAATTGCCTGAAACATTAGCACATATAAAGGAAGTCCAGTAAACATTTTTCAGATCAAAAAGTAAGGAAAAGTGAAGTTTAAATGTGGAAGGAATGAAGTTAATAGCAAGATGCCATTAGAAACCTTGTAGTGGCATTTTTTTCCAGTAGAGTAATTATTAGCATCAGGCTCTGAGTCAGTCTCTGACTATCCCTGTGGCTTGAATTGTACCCACCTAATTTTCTCCTGCCAGCTCAGCTGGGTTGGGTAGATGTTACTGTTTGTTCTGAACAGTTCTTATCTAAGATGTCTGTACGAGTGGAGTTATGATTCTCCAAACGTTTGTCCTTACGGCAGTTAGGAGAAAGCCACTGTTGGGCTGCAGTTTAATGAGATGTTAATAGAGTAATGGGTGAATGTAAGTAGAAGTGCAGTGGAGGTTGTGCTGAGAAGTTCAGTTGACAAAAGAACTGTAAAAATGTGGAGCACTCTGAACTGAACCAAAAGCTGAAATAAAAATTTTCGTTCAGTAATGAAGGTGTCATTAAATAGCCATGTTTTCAAACATGCTAGCTGTGGAGAATAGGGTCCTGCTCTCTATTCTGCAGTGACAGGATTTCATAGTCACAAAGAAAAAGGATGGGGTGAACACAGTCATGGCATGGCTATGAAAGACAGACTGGGGTGGGAGAATAAATTAGAATATTACACCACTTTTTAGAGCAGCAGCCTGTCACGTCATTTAATGGAGAATGAACTGAAAAGCACAGCAATTTTGAAGAGTCAAAGAGTTACCCTAGTAAAAAAATACAGGACTTGATTGACAGGCTTTCTTCTATGCAACTGCTGTACTGTTTGGACATCAAACTTTGCAAGTTCCATCAGTCCATGAGCAAATCGGGTAACACAGAGTCATTTTGACACAGTTCACCTACCACTTCCATATCCCTACCCATTCACAGTGGAAGTTGCAACAAAGGACACCAACTGGATACAAGAAACAGGGAATAGTTTGAGAGCTGTTAGGCGCGTACGAGGGACTTTGGTAATGCTAGCACTGCTGTCATGGCTGGGACTTGATGGCACCCTGGGACTGGTGCTGCTTTATCTGCCTCAGTCTGACAATGTAGCACCAATATTCTCATAACTTCCAAAGAGCTCCAAATTGCCTGGGCAAGGACCCGCATTTTGTTTCTTTTTCAGAGATAGAAAGCTGTTAATGAGTTAAGTGCTCTTCCCAGCCCAGAACCAGACCAGGTCTTTGGGTTCCCAGTCCCATACATCCTCCTGAAGCTTTTGGAAGCTTTTTTTTAGTGGAGATTATGACTGTAACCATGAAACATCATAGTTATGCAAGAACTATTGAAAAGGATATTGGCCTGAAGAAAGAAATGGGTGTGAGGTAAGAAACTCAGCCTAGACAGTGAGCCAGCATTTGTAAAAAAAAAAGGGAACTGCTCTAACCTCTTCTTTAAGGTGATAGTATCACCTTTTGTCGGGTGGTACAACTAGCTAGGATGCAGCTCAGGGTCTGGGCTGGATGACATCTCTACCCTTGAATCCTTTGACTGCAGTGAGGTCACAGGTGCCACAGTGTTCGTCCCTCCTACCCCAAGAGTCACAGTGCTTGCCTTGCCATCTGCTTCCGTGGGCCACCAAATAACATTTCCAGAGAGGTCTCACCTGAAGAGAGTGCCATGGAGATGTCAGTGTTTAACTGTGCTTTCTGTGGAGCAAAGCTCAATGAGCTCGCGGTGGAGAAGGTGACAGTCACCATGAGGCATGGAAAGGCATAGAGGTTACCCCTACTGGGTGGCTGACTGCTTTCCCTGCAGGGGAAATGTCTATAGTGGTGGGTCCCCATGGGGCACGCACACAGCTGTAGTCTCAGCAAGGACAAATGTCTGAGAGAAAACAAACACAGAATAAAGCTGGATAAAAATGCAACTGACACCACATGAAGCTAATCACCCTCTGCAGCTGTTGTGGCTTGGAAGGCAACCAAATAAAAGGCTTTTAAGAGGTTTTACTTCTGGCATTTTCCTCCTCTAACATGAACCCGCTTCTGAAGGGAGGCCCCCACTTTCTGTCAATCACAAGGAAAAAAAAATACGTTTGTGAGTGTATGTGCAAAGCAGGTATCTAATTTACATGTAAAATCAATATAATTGCAAATGCAAATTGAATCATTGCTGCTGAAAGTAGCTGAATTTAATCATATGTATACATACATAAATAAGGGTGATTTTGGCAAAATCTATACAGTGCGCAGTCTGACCTTTTGAATATATCAAGAGACCCCTTGCCATGGCTATCCCTTTGCTCTATGAATGGCAGCCCGTGGCAGACCTATATATATATACACAAACACTGCAAACCTTAAATATCCTTAAGCGCTTTGCTACTTAGAGGGATCTTTGGTCTGACTCTGATCTAGTGGATATTTAAGACAAATACCTAAAATCAGTTTGGCATATCTTGAATTGAAGGTCATATGAACCCAGTCTGCTCAGGGGCCAGCAGCTTTTCTCTATGAATTTGGCTAGTCCATTTGTGGATCCATAAGAAGTCCTGTCGAACTTGCTTGGCCTCCCACAGCAGCAAATGCCACTGCAGAGTTATGTGTTGTAGGAAATGGTTCTTCGGGTTCACCGAGTAGGACACCTGTTTTTTTTGTCCTGTTTGCCACTTTCCAGTCTTCTGACAGTCACTCAACAACACCACACAACCTGTAAAGCCATCCTATGTATTCAAGCTGAATGTATTTTACTAATGACTGTCCTATGAACCCTCCAGTGTGAGATAATTCCTTAAGCAAGGAATTTCCCTACGAGCCTTCTAAGGAAAGGCTTGAGGCTGGGAACCTCAGGAAGTGCCTCTATATTGAACAACAATGAACAATGGAGGTGCTTTAGCTTTTCTCTAATGTCTACTTTTACACAACCATTAGCCATAGTAGGAACTAGTCACTAGCCACAACCAAGCAAGGAAGACTGATGCTCCATCGAACAGAGGAAGCAACTCTCATGCTCTCTACCGGTCAGTGGAATCAGTTTGGGAATAAGCTGTTTTCTCTCAAGGATCCATATAGACTTCTTTCTCAATTTCAATACTAGGAAATGTTCATTCTGTTTCTAAAATGGCTCTTCAAACACATTGTGCGAAGTGTAAGTATAGTCAACCAAAGAACTTCACAGCAACCCTGATAAATCTCCCAAGAGAGTAAAGTTACTGTCAAAAGATTCAACCACAAAACAGAGTAATGCATGGTGGGGATGCCTTTAGACAGGGTCACATAAAAGACTGTTAATTTATATGTTTTAAACTACTTTGGTTTTCTTGTTTTCTCTTTAAAATGGATCGTGCTCAGAAACTTTCTTAGGGCTCAAGGAACAGCCCAGGGTTTTTCCTCTACCACAGCACATTGTCTTCACAGTCAAGATGCTTTGCAGTGCCACTCCTCTTCCCCTCGTTTCCCCAAGACTTCTTGATGTCCCAGCCCAAAGTCAGAAATGCCTGTCACGGTAAAGTGACATGCTGGTCTGTGCCAGAATCTGCATGGGCCCAGTGTGCACGTTGCTGTGCTTTGCCAAGCCGCCATGACACAGCCCTTGCTGCCTGGCCATCCCAGGCAGCACCCACCTGCATGCAGATGCTGTGGCATGTTGTGTCCATCTGGCACTGCTCCACCCAGAGAATCTTGGGGAAGGGTGGGCCTTTATCATGCGCTGGCAGAGAGGCAAGGAAAGAGTAGAGAGAACATCCGTCTCAACAGCACTGCAATACTCTTCCTGAACCTTCCTAAGATACTTTCTTAGTGTTCCAAAGGGGATTCCTTACCTTTCTGCCCCTCTTCCCCTCTCAGTTTCTAGAGGAATAAACTGATGTAATCAAAACCTGTTATTTGTGAAATCATAATTGTAAAACCACAAATCAATTAACAGCCATAAGGAAAAGCACCCATTACTTTATAATTTTGTGTTTGTGGTTACTTTATGCCCAGAGACTGCAGATGTAGACCCATTCAAAACAGAATCAGTGCAAAACACAAAGCAAAATCAGTGCTATCTAATTTGAAGAGGTCTTTAGAAAATAGAAATCACGCACCAAGCGCACATTACAAAGGCATCTGGTCACGCTCATCTCAGTATTCTAGCTGAAGTTATTACTACTTTGGAAAAATTTTTAGAATCCTTATACTCGAGTCCAAAGGAGGGTATTTTATCTTTATATGCTGGGCTCACACGTTGCTCAGTAGATTTCGTTGAGCAGAGGAGACCAGCTCGTGTAAGCTGTAACACTACAGCCCATTGTCAGAGGCAGTAGAAATGAATACATGTGTATAAGAACAATGGTGTGTGAACACTCCCGAAATTACAGACATACAGCACTTCTGAAAAATAAGAACAGGTTCCTGCAGCAACATCTTCATGTGACTTAAAAAAGGAAGCTAGCTGATTGTGCTCCTCTGTGGTTTACGAATACTAGTTCTTAACTTGTAGATCCATTTACTCTAGCTGTAAGCTTTGCTAGTGAGCCCATTCATGGGCTTATTATCACATTATGCCCACGTGATGCATACAGTTTTGCATGGATGTGTCCACATTTCTGTGTAGTTTTATTACTATGTAGTAGAAAACTTTAGAGAGTCCACGTAACAACTTTTTTCTATTGCTCATGGACCTAGTGCTGTGTAACAGTATGGCTCAGAGTAAGGCTGGACAGACTAGACACATGGGTGAACCACTCTTTCATTTGTAGGGTTGAGGCTGTGGGTCTTGACTGAGGGACATCTGCACACTGGGAGATTAGCAGACGTAAGAGTAAAGGCCTTTCAGTCAGCTCTGACAGCACTGCCTCAGCCACATTCCCAGCAGATCTGCAGGGGCTCTGGAAGATACAGACACCAGGCTTCACTGACCTGCTACCAGGATAATACCTAGGAGTATCCATTAATTCTTTAAAATTCACACAGCCTCCACGGAACAGAGCTAGGAATTCAGGCTCTTGCATTACCAGCTGAGTGCTCAACTCGGTATTGAACATACAAAAATGAGAGAAAGACTCTATTTACTGCACAAAAGGAGAGAGAGTCTATTTTCTAGCATCAAACATTTATTGATGGACAAATCTATAAATTGAAAATCAAAATCTAATTTAGCTAGAGGAACACAAATGCACATTTTCAATGCATGAGAAATACTAGTATAAATCACATTTAAAACTCAACCATGCTATTACTTGAATATAACTGTCCAATATCTATTTGATCTACAGTCAAGAAGGAAAACAAATGTGCCTCTGAGAAATAAGGACATTCCTAATTGTTTTCTTGTAAAATGTATATTACATTGCTGTGCAAGTACCTTGTTTGATAAAACAAAGAAATGCAATAATTCAGAGCTCATTTATTTATTTTGGACTTACAAGTAGTATTTTGTAAAAATTATGGTAGGCTTTTGTTTTTCAGGTTACCTACGTAGTCTCTTGAGTTAAACACTTATTAGTATGAAAAACTGTCCAGAAAACATTAAACAATGCTTCTGAATACAAATCACTTCATGAATATGTAAATCATGCCTCAATGTGACACTTGGCTTGTCTGAGAAACAGTGATAGACTAAAAAAAAAAAAATAAACTCCATCAAGGATGAGGACAATTTAAATTAATACTTTCCTAGTGTTGAACAAAAAACTCCGGATTTTAATGGCTGCATAATATGTTTCAATTCATAGTTAAAATATCCATAACTTGCCATAAATATGGTCAAGGGCAAAGAGATGGGGGGGAGGGGGAAAATCAAGATCAAGGCAAGGACCAGATCTAAATGAGGTTGGCAGATTCATTTCCAACAGTGAACAATTAAACCAGCTTTGCCTTATGTGTCCCGCCGTGGTCTTTGGTGCAGAAACATGCCTAACAGTTGCTGAGGCCTCCAGAAGATGCAGTGATTCTGCATGAGACTGCCCAGATCAGAGCTCTGCCCTCCCCGACTGCTGCTCCTGATGCAGTCAAAAACTCTTCTGCTGGTGCACCTACACTGCCTTTTGTGAGGAGAGAGCCCAAGGTGCTGTTCCTGCACATGCAGCCACAGGAGGCGAGAAGCAGCTTGAATCTAAAAGTTGTGCAATTGCCTTAGCACAGTACAGGGCTGGAGCTAATAAGCCCAATGTTTGGCAAGTCTAATGAGCTTGGATCCATGCCATGCTAACAGCAACAACTAAGATTCCAATTACATCAGAGAATGTTTGCATCTGCCTCACAGGCCATTTAAACATGCTTGTGTTGTCACACTCTGCCTTCTGTAGTTCAGGGAAGGCCTGTTCTTGTAACTCCTTTGGGTTCCTAAGTATACTCCATACCAGAGCTTGTACAAGTTTGTAATCAGCATTCGGTCCACTCCTCCCGTCTCTTCCTACCTACCGCTTCCAGCTACATTAAAGCAATTTACAATGTGTAGGGTAGCAGTAAGGTTGTCATCATACATGCACAATAATCAAATGCCACAGTCAGAGGAAGGAGAAAACTATTCCACCAGGTAAGGGGGCAACCAGTCATCTAGATTAGGGGTATCAGTTTGGTCTATTAGTTTGGAAATAATGAGAAGAACGGGCTTGTTTCCCTGAAGCTGGAGATGGGCACTGCTTCAGACAGCTGAATGAATGTATTCTCCCAGGAAAAACTATTAGGAACACAGATATAGTCAGTAGTTAGCCCAATGGATCATAGCCTGACTGAGTCAAACTGACTTCAGGAAAAAGGAGGGGGGGAGGAAATTAACTACACTTTTAATTATTTTTCAGAAATTAATGGACCAGAACCAAGTGTAGTGGCCAAATCTCCCTCAAGCTCAGCTTCTCTCTCACTTATTTCCACTTTATTGTCCAATATGCTCCCACAGGAAGCAATTTTCAGGGCTTTCACTTCCACGGAATCACTTTGAAAGTATCAAAAATGACATTTTCCTAGTCATCTTGTTGAACTCCGAGCCAAATTCTTAACTTGATCTTGGTGGATTATTTCTGTGTTCAAAGGTATTTGTATCTTTGTCAATTTACTGTTAGCTATGTAACTCTCTAATTGTCTTCTTTTCATCTTGGGAATCACTAGAGACACAGTAAGATGCAGATATATTTGCAAGAATTGACAGGAAGGCAAGCCAGATAAGCAATGAAATGTCCTTCCTAGCTCCAAAAGACAGCTGAAGCCTGCTCTGTGTAGAGGAGTGTTCACACTGAAGGTATACATTTGATTATACTCATGCCTCAAAGCAAATTCAGACTACTTTCACCCCCAAATGAGAATGGCCACAGAAGCCACAGAAGACCCTAGCTTTGTGCAATCACTGTGGAGCTCAAATACAGGAGCAGGTACACTGAGCAACATTAAACAACCAGGTTGATATTCCTCATCTGTGGCTACTATGAAGTAAAAACCACCACAACCACTAGCACCAAAGGGTTTTCATGTTCTCTCAGAGGTTTTATATAGCTGCATCTGCAAGCTCTGTGTGGTTGTGAGAACTGGGGACTAAATGACTTGATTTTCTATTTCTTGGCATTTTCTGTAGCTGTTTGTCTCTGAACACTGGTATCACATAATCATCTTGATCTGGACTTGTACCAGTGTCAATGCCTACAAAAGGCATAGCACAACAAAGAAACAGGCCCAAGAAGGTACATACAGTTAGTGTTGGGTTATTACCCTACGCTGATATACACGTTGCAAACAAACAGTCTTTCCGAAGACATCCTGAAGCATGATAGTGACTGCTAATGGGAAAGGGTGATAGACAATTTTCCTCGTCATTAGTTTTCCACATTGGTGTTTGGCAAATAGAAAGTGGAAATTCAATATACCGATCTTTGTGCTGAACATGTCAGTTTAAGCTAGAGTAATACCTTCTGTGAATGAAATCAGAGTCGGTTGCCTTTTTGCACTTGATATTTTGAGCTTGAATTTCAGACCAAGTTAATGACCTTTTCCCTGGTGCTGTGTGAAGGTGGTTTGGTGCTAAGCTGAATACACAGAGAGATTCTGTCACCCCTTTGGTTGGTTTGGTGTTATTACAAATGCTTTTTGGTGTCTGTTACATTGAGTTACTTGTACAAAGGACAAACTTTAGATGCTTTAAACAAAAGATATAGAAGGTAATAATGCTGGTTGCCTTCTCTAAAACACAAGAGCCCTTACACTGACATTTTAGAGAGAACTTCAGCAGCAAAGAACTGGAACTTGGACCTGAGTATTACAGTAAGTGATTCTTATTCAAACATAATCAAATAACTCTATGCAATCAGAACATAGAAACTGCACATCATGTTTAGATGGGTTTGAATTCAAATGTGTAGGCAGTGAAATAAAGTCAGTGCAATATTTGGACCAGAGAATTGATAAATAGAAATGTGCGCAGCCTCCTCCCACCTTCCGTGAGGGACTGCTGTCTCACCTTTTGCTCTGGTACCTAAGGGAACTTGAGAGGGAATGAATCCCACCAGTCAGGTAATTCCCTGGACACGGGCTGCTGTGTAACAACTCAAAGGCAGGCCAGATAAGTGTATGTCAGTAATATATAGCAAGATGTCTGAGGTGAAATCTCTGTGTACACGATGTGAGAGAATGGGAACGTTTCCTCTTTAGCCTCAGTATAGCTGAATATTTTCATCACAAAACACCGTGAAGTAGTTTAACAGTGTCACATCCCATTATGCATCCTGTTCATTCTGAGAGATATCCAGTGGCATTTTTTTTTTCTCTTTTTTGTCTTGTTTAAAGTCTCAACACAAACAGGACACTGAAAATTAATACAAAAGCAAACATTTTTACTCTCAGCAGGCCTCAGTCATATGGTAATTGTACTTTCAGAAAAAAAAGGGGGGGCTTATAAGCAAAATGAAGTTCAAAATTGTTCCAGTGATAAGCTAGACATTTCCTTTTGCATTCATATAAGTGGAAAAAGATGTTGTATACATTATTCTCAGTCTAGGCGACCAGAAAGCTTACACAGATAAAAGCTTATTGCTTTAAAATTACATTGCAGGTATGTCTGATATTAGTATTTTTTTTTCAGTACACTTTCTGTCGATTTAGTCAAATTGTTCTGTATCCTGCTTTTGACCCTGTAAATGTTGCATCTTGAAAAGAAGAGACATGCGTTTACTTTCTAAGTTTTATGGGGGGAAGAGCGCTTTTTTAATGGTTTTTTTCAAGGGCTGTATCAGCCTATAAAATTTGGCAAGCCATGTATTAACAACATACCATGGAGTTACCTATTAATAATACAAATAATGTGAAGATGAAACAAGTCTCTTCCATCCTATATAGAGACAAAGTCATCCTTATTTATGGAAGTTACTGCTGAAGCAGCTGAGATATGAAGTCAATCTTCATAGCTTGCAGTAATGTATAAATAGTTAGTACAGGAAAAACTGTTCATTTGGACCTGTGAGCCAAAGGAACATGTGTTGACTGTTGGGTTTTTTTTATGATGAGAGCCGCAAAATAAAGACACAGTGCAGAATAGCTCAAGCAGTTACTGGAATAAGAAACATGCTGATTATACTTGTGAGCAAACCTTTCCCTCAAAGCACCAATCCATACGGCAGTGCAGGTACATGAATCAAAAGTAAAAAAAAAAAAACCAACCCCATAAGTCTGGAAGGATAATTGCTGAAGCATAGTGATAGCCAAAAGAAAGTTCCCTCTCTGTGGTGAACCTCATGTAACTAAGTCAACTCAGGAGATTTTGCTCCATTATCTACAGCAGACTGTCATCAGGCAAAACACATGCTAAATCCGCTGTCTGGCAGAAGAAAACTAACCCTGCTGTTTGGAAAGACAGACACCAAGCTTAGAAGAGCTCTTAAGAGTGTGAATCAGCCAAGATGCTCATGCAGTAATACAATCTTTTTTGACCTAGTATTAAAGACAAAATACATTTCAGGACTGAACTCCAGAGAAGCAGCTTCGCCTATCACCAGATCACATGTGGTTAGAAGTATACCAAATTGCCTGTCAAGGGATTTGAGGACTAGAGGAGCATGGGCAGTAAAAAGGTACAGCTGGAATGAACCAGAGGGCATTTCGGGGCTCATCAAATGCATGCTGGACTTGACTGAAGGACTTTGCTCTGCATATCTCTTAAAACCTCACTTCCGAGTTTGGTCTAGCTTTTCCTTTGTAAAATCGTCTCTTTAAAATGGTTCATCTGGACAAGGCTCTGATCTCATGATGGCAGTGTAAGTCTAATGCTTTTTCCATTCATTTTGAAAGAGTACCTTGGATTTACACTCCAGCATAGCATCAAAGCAAGGATACAGCACACTGTACTGAATGTAGTAGTATTCTATAACAAATAAAGCACTACCAATATTTGTGTATTCCAGAACCTATTAAAGATGTTTTGGTATCGCATTTCACAGTAAAATGGTAGATAATTTAAAAAATTAAGACTGGCACCTCCAACCATACACCACAACTAAAAAACATCTCTACAAAAGGCACAGAATTTATTCAAATACTAGATAAGAAGTTTGTCTGAACTGAGATACACCTTTCTCATTTGTCCATGCCTAAGACAGTGCGCTAATTAAAAAAAACACATTACTTACAGAACAGCTACCAGTGTGTTTACATAAATTACTTCATTCTACTGCTCCAGCAATTTATTTCTCACATGTAGTTCCTGTATAACTGTAACTATATAAGGACTATTGAAACATTGGTGAGAGAGTAAGAGCTCCGAGGTTTTGGGTTTGCTTTCTTTTTAATCATATTGCTGTTTGTTGAAGAAGAATTGTCAGTCTAGGCAATGGAGAAAGAAGAAGAAAAAAAAAAAAGAATGCAATACAGAAATCACTTTGGAAGCACAACCAGAGCAAACAGTCCAAAGCCCCTGAGACTGTATGTTTATTCCCTTGGAGTATTGCCATTATGGTGGAAAGTGTGGATGTATATATACACTCAAGGGAGGGCAGAGGAAGGACAGAATACATGCACTTTTCCACTTTAAAACCTTGAAAAACTGCAAACGAGTTATCTCCACCAGCTGGATAATGCTTAGAAAAACCTTTCTTAAATCCAAAGCAGTAAAATAATAGTCCATAAAGGTAGCCAAAGATGATAGCTTAGTAATTTCCTAGTGTTATTTTTAGGATGTCAGATTGAGACATTTTAAAGAAAAACTCAAAGAGAGAGTGTGTTTAGTTCCATTTACAGTCATGCTGGGTTGTTATCTAAGGAGAAACAGTACCTCATATGTGTAGCTTAGCTCTTCTAATAAAACTGAAAATTAGAGACCTGAAGGCCACCACAGCAGAAAGGTTTTAATTTCATTATTAGATACAAATCCAAGTGCACTAGTAATTTCTTTTCATATGGTTGTTTCAGAATTAGCCAAGTATAAAAAGAGAATGGCCTTGTAAAAGGTTTTAATTAAGAAGGCAAAGCATGAAAGAGAAGAATGGAAAGCAAATTTTGCTGAGTTTTCTGAAAAGAAGGGGTACGATGTACATACCCTCAATACAATGATCAAAGCAAAAAGGATCCTCTCTTTTGCCGCAGTCTAAGCTGAAGTTACAAAGCATAAAGCCCTGAAAGATTATGGGTCACAGGACAAACATGAGAAGCAGAATTTTATGTGAGTACCCTAGAGAGCCACTGAATAACTACAACCCTTTAAAGTCCTTGCAAAATCAGATTACATTGCTCACTGTCACAATAATAAGCAATGAAACGCTAAATTACCTTCACAAAATAACATATCAAAATCAAACAAAGTAAAGTAGGTAATGCTGGATCTGAACATGACACTCTGAAGCCCGGCATCCACACCCTTTCTATTTAGCAGAAAATTTGCCTCCAAAATGCCTCTGGCTCCAGAATAGTTGTCCTAGCTTCTCCTCCAAGAACATAGTCTCAGCTTCTACATATATATATATATAAGAACTTATATTAATCTTCCAGAAAATTATAGTCTTGGAAAAATAAGCAAAACTGTTTTAAGAGGTACTTGATGATTGTACTTCTGATGCTTCTCTTGGATTCAGGGAAACGAATGAAGAACTATTTTTCTTTCAGTTGTCAACTCTCTGCTCCATACTGCTCTGTATAGCTCCTCCACTCCAAAATACTGAAATACATTCCCTTTTCGATAAGCCTGAGTGTACCTGCAGCTCCTTGCAAATCCATTAATGTCAGCTTCAGGTGCTGAATTGCCGGTGGTACTGTATCTCGTCTTACTAACACCATGTAAATAATTAACCTCCAGGCTAGGAAAAAGCCTACATTTTTTTTTTTTCCCCACATGGGCTGTTTTGAGCACAATTTAACAGAACATACATTTAAACCTGCTGTATATTAACTCGTAAACACCCTACAATCGATTTTGTGAATTCTGCCCATCTTCTGGGGGATGGTGTATGCCATTGAGAATAGAAAGTGATATCCTTCATTTGCCATGGTTAAAAAGCTTTTGGAATGATGATTAATTAGCACATTGAACATACATCTGGAGATGATCAAGTGAGCTACAGAAATTGCATAAAGAATTTTCTCTGTGTCAGTCTCCTCTCAGCTTTTCAAAAGATCTCACACTAGTGAATTCAATGAGAGTTTAACCACGGCCTTCATCTCCACTGATCAATAATTCCTTATAGTGGTATGTCCCTTTTTAGGTTATTTATATAAATGGACAAAGGGAATTCACCTAATTTGGTATCTTCTGGCATTTGCTCTGTCAAAAAAGAATCTCTTTAGATGATACCTAGACTAGAACAGTTCAAAGTCAAGGAATTGTTCGACTTCTGCTGAAAGCTCGATGTAAAAATGGTAAGAGCAGCAACTGTATTTGTTCACACACAAGTTCAGAGAACTCTTTCAGACACAAAGGTTTGTCAGGATGGAGGAAAGCCCTCCTCCTTTCAGACTCAAAGGAGGAGAAGCATATAGGCATATAAACAAAACTGAAAAAAATGAAACATGATCCTCCGTCCTCTAAATGGACTGGAGTCAGAGACAACCTAGGCTCTAGAAACTGTCCTTGGAAGTTAATTGCATCACTTAGCAGCCCTTTTGTTGTGGGGGATGGTCTCTCTTATTTTAGTTCAAAATAGTCTCATCTGTATATAGAACATTAAAAAAATTTTGCAGATATGGAATCTTCCCCCCTCCTCCCTAATGCAATTCTTAATTTCTAGTCAGATTGGTGAAAATTATACAAAAAAGACACCTATATGAATCAGATTTTTGTTTTGGAGGAAAATAAATTTTTCTTTTGACCCCGATCTTTCCCATAATTTCCATAAACCTAGTCTTGGGTCTGCAGAATTACAGCAGACTTCTGGAGCTTGAAATAGGGATAAACCTGGACTCAGAAAACCTTTACTCTCATCTTTGCATTTAATACTTTAGCCAGCTTAGCCTCTCTGTACAATGAAGGGAGAGAGGATGTTTTATGCCCTATAGGTTTATATTTTTTCCTATTTGCAAGTTGTATTGCATGGTATTTATAGCTATGACAGTACTCAAAACAAGAAATACTCCTACTTTTGGAGTTTACTTAATTTCCCTCCTATGCTGATGTGTGGAGGAATTACAGGCTTGACAGGTGACAGAGTGACTGAGAGTGCAGCTTCCCTGTATGAATTCAGCACATCCAGAGATCACACAGATGATGACGAGGTGCCATTGTTGAGGACAAGAGCAAGTTGTAGACACGTGCACTTCTGTCTCTCTGTATAAGATAGTCCATGCAGTGACAAAGTAAAACAACTTTTAAACAACTGAACATTAAGAAATGGAGTTTATGTGCTTGATTTCCTCTGTGTTATTTTGCAAGGTCTTACAAACTATTACCTTTCAAATAAAATATATATCAGATATTGATGTTTAATTTTACGTAGCACATGCAGTACGTTCTTTTTACTCATCTAGAAAACTTCGACTGTGATTCTGAAATAGAAGATATTCAGATGAGCACTGTAAGCAGCTGAAATGTCAAATCAGTGGAATCTACACAGCATATATTAAAAAAAATATTTGAAATCACTAACACAGTGCTTATTTATCCACAGAAATTATTCCAGTTTAATTTCTGTGTAGGAATGACAACACAGAAGAGACTTCATTCCAGCTCTGACTATGGGCATGTAAAATTATTATGTTACTAGAGAATAGTATGTTAAGACAAAAAGCGCTTTGGGATTGTTTATGTGGTGAAATGAACAGAAGATCTATTGTCCCTTCTTTCTGACTTTAGCTTATACATTTGAATTATTTCTCTGATATTTTTCTGCGCTCTTAAAAAACCTTTGAAAGGAAGAACATTGTAGGAATATGCCAGATAATAACAGAATCACAAGCAACACTCAGTAAGGGGGTGCGGGTGGGCAGGAATAAAAAAAATCCCATTGTCTTATTATTAAATCTATTCCTCAGACTTGGGAAGATGTCAGAATACTTAAAAAACCCTTTATCTTAACAGCAGTGCTGTAATTAGGGAGCCACTATAAGATTTGGAGAGAGAAGACAACAAAATGAGAATCCCAGATATTAGTCACAAAAAAGGTTGATTCAGACTACGAAATCCTTTTCCGCACAGTTCCCCCACAGGTCTTCACAACTACCTAGGCGGGAGCAGTTGCAGAATGGACAGAAATAATTAGGGGAGAGACGTCAGAAAAGGAAATATTTCAGAGAACTTGGATAGAGCTCAGCCTGTTTCAAAGAGAAAGTAAGTGGGAGGCAGAGCACTGCATTATCTTTCACGTAAGCAGAAATAGATCCTCAGATAACAATGAAGTTTCTTCTGCCCTCCCATTGGGGTGAGTTTTTCCCAGCAGAGAGATAAATGATAAGATGAAGCAATAGCAATCAGTTTATCAATGATCTTGTGATCTCTTTGATTAATTCCCAAGCCTTCCCAGGCTTCATGGTATATCAGGAGTTTTGCATTTGCAGTATAATTCTTAAAGCCCTTCTACTAAAGCTAAGTGATTACATGGGAATCTCAGCTTTCATTAAAGACTTTAAATTAATTTCTAACCATGATAATTCCAATTTAAAAAGTTTGAAAGCATGACCTTTAAATTTGCACCCCAACAAGTCAAGTAGATTCTAATAATTTTTATAATACTGATTTCTGAGTTGTGCATGTTGGGGAGTGGCTAGTTCAGAATTTTGAAGTTTGAATACTGATGCTCTGACTGGATCACCCCATCCGAGATGATCTATTTTTCTTGCCTATGTCTAAATTTCATTTAAACTATAGAATAACAATTATTGAATTTATTTTCATTTTGAAAACAGTTTCATGCTTATGTCTATTCATGACACTTAAATATAAATCAAAGAACCTTTTATAAGTGTATAGATTATTATGTGTATATACGCAGTATGTTACAGAGTGGCTGATAGAATGCATTATTTTTTTCACTTACACAATGTGCCTGCTACAGAAAGAAGTGTTCTAACACAAGCACATACGACTATTAGAGGACTGAAGGCTGAATTTTGGCTCACAGGTCTGCCAGATTACTGGTGTTACCATGTGCAAGCTACTTCTCATTCTTCAGCTTGAAAATGGGGACCACTTTGTCTCTTGATTACTATTTGTTTACCTTTAATCATTATATTATGCATTCTCAGGGAAAAGTACTTTCTTCTGTTCGTGTATGGCAGCTAACCGAGCACTTAGTCCTTAGATATAGCTGCCATACAAAAAATAGAGATATGCTTGTATGGGCATTTGTACATCTGTTATATTGATACAGAAATTGAATTCAGATTCACATATAATTTTTCCAGAAAGAAAAAAAGAAACCAAGGGAGAGTAGATGGTGACTCAAGAGGACATTCCTTGAATATTAACCATGATTTTTAATAATGCTTTTAGTCTTCCAAATTCTTGTTTGATATTCCTTAGAGCAAATATTTACAGAAATAATAGTAAGATCTGCTGGGAACAGCATAAAATATTCTCAGCATGATATTGCAAGAGCAGTAGGAACTTCCTCAAAGCATTTTTGTATGTACCTCCAGCTAAAGACAGATTGTTTACACTGGAAACAGCCTCATTTGGATTTTCAGAGAAAATTCATCATCACAAACCAGTTCAGAAAAAACACTCAAGCCTCCAATAAGCAGGCAAATGTCTCTATTTGTGTGCATTTAGAAGAGTATCCTATGCTGCGTCGTTCAGAAGGGCAGCGCCCAATGCATAACCCAGTGATGAAGCATTTATTATGGCAATCTGGGCTGTAAATTAGAGACATCTTGCAATACACACAAATACAAGATACAGAATTTCCATGTTGCTGACAGCCCTGGAAACAGGCCTTGTGGAACTAGGGCTCTCAAGGGTGACAACAAAGAGCAGAAGAATCAAATGGCACCCAGAAGAGCAGCAGGTCTGCTGATCATGGAAAAACTTTCAGTGCAGTTTTGGCAGTGAACTACTGTGTTTTGGAACTGCAGCATTTGGGATTCTTGCTGTGGTCCCTTAGCCTGCTCCAGTGTTTGGGAGAAGTTACCACTCACATTTCTGAACTGCAAGTGGCCACATTTCAAACGCCCTGTGTGGCTTTCGTGAGGTACAGGAAAGCTGGTTCATAACACATGGGGGCAGCTCTTAAAGTATAACAAAGTTAACACAAGGTCCAAGATCTGAGCTCAAAATAGGACTCTTAATAAGTTTGAGGACAGTATTCTTTGGTGATGCTATCAACATCATCCCACTTTTAAAGCCAGAATAAAAAGACTTGAAAGTTACCAAATTTGGTATTTTTTTTTCAGTCTGCCTGTTTCCATTCCTACCTTACCTACCGGTTATTCCAGTTAAGAAATTGATTCTTTGTCAGCTTTTCATGTGTGCCATAAATGAGTGTGGTCCTCATGGTGTTTGAAATAATTAGGCTCAAAGTATTGCATCTTCTCTGTGAGCCTCTGAGTATGAGCGCTGCTGAAACTGTCTAGCACAGTACATTTGGCAGAACGCATGGTCCACTGCTTTAAAGATGGTATTTTAGTGGAGAGGCTTCAGATAGCAGGTACAATTCTGCAAATATTAAATATAAGCCTTTTGATATGACAATTAACAAATGAGTGAGCTCCTATACATCTCCCTCAAAGTGGCAAAGCATGTAGGGCCCATTGTGCACTGATTATGATAATTTATTAGACTGAAATTTTTTCTTTAAGACAATGATTACCATGAGGTTGACAGTTCCTAACTTCATTAGAAGTTGCAGCTGCTGCTATCATTATTCTGATTAGTTACCTTGAATTGCTTTGCAAAAGACAATTATCATTACAGCTTCTCTGTCACAAGGAGGAAATGGGTCCTCATAGCAGAACTGAATTAGAAAACAAACTAAAGCATGAAATAAGGGGAAGAGAGCGAGTGTGTCATATGCTAGACAGAAGCTGATCACACCTTCCTGGACTCAAGTATTTTAAATAGAGGCTATCCCACTGAAAGGCAGGAAACAGTAGAACAAATGATGCAAGTAACCACTAATAGATGCTAATGCTAATCAAGTGAAGTGATCCTGTAGCTGGTAAGAAGGATTTTTTTTTTATAAATTTCCCTGGTTTTAAACCCCCCCCCCCCCAACTGTCAAGTACCTGTGGAACTGCAATACCACAGGTCAGTGACATATTGGATCCCCGCATATTCTGCCTGGCAAGGAGTTTGGATATTGTCCATATTTGTTAGCTGATGCCTTTTTGCTTGGGTCTTTGTGAAGGAAATTAGATGCACGGCAAGAAGGGATACGCAACCTGTGAGGCACAAGGCTGTATATGTCAGTAGCTCATCCCTTACTGTGCAGCATTTGTTTCCTCCTTGCCTCATCCTTCTTATACCCCACACTCTCCACCAAATCTGCATGCCTGAACTTGCTTCTCGATTCATTTCTGCTTCCCACTCCAAGTATTTGACTTGGAGTCAAAAAGGAAAGGAGGAGATGCCTGGTTTGGTGAAGTAAGTGTCTGTACTGGAATAGAGAGAACAATCAATTATTTCAGTGGTGAGACACAGTGAGAAGCTGAGCCATCTAGAGTATCAAGACTCTTAATTCTTCATGGCAAAGGCATGTTTTCTACTGGTGATATTACAGAGTCAGAAATGCACATCTGGTCCTTGGCAAGAAAGCTTTCCTTGGCAAGAACGCTTCCCTGGACTTTAAGTTCCCACAGGTGGAGCCAAACCCGTATACCCAGTTCTGTGCCTGTCATCTTTCACCTGGACTCTTTCTTGCTAGGAGTAGGACCAGTAGTAGCTTTGGTATGATTTTGCAGTTCTTGGCCACCACAGTGCCTGGTGACAGCTGTGGTTGTCACAATATGAACTACAGTGTGTCTCTTTTCCTGCCACAAGCTGTGGAAGACCACAAGCGGCCATGAAGCAGGAGGATAGAAATGGTACAAAGCCATTTATTTCATCACTTATTTTCCATTTTGATGGACAAGAGATCTAAGTCTAGATGGAAATTTTGACTGAAGTCAAAAGAGAACATAAGGACAGAGATTCTGTGCAAGAGCATAAACAAAGATGGCATTGTGGTTTGGGCAGTCATTGAGGACTAAAATTTTACTGGACACACTTTTAAAACTCTCCTGTCTTCTCCTTTTCCAGACATTTGCAGAGATTTATTAGTGATGTAGGAGGAGATTACAGTAATCAGGAAGGCATAAGGCTGTAACACTGGACAACTTTCTGAGCACTTGAAAAGAAAGAATTGACTGTTATTTAGGTAAGAAGGTAGAGAAAACTCAGGTGTGGCATGAATATATGAAGAGAGGCAAAAATTGAAAAGATCACCTCTTATGGTGAAATTAGTAGACTGACAGGATTAACAAGTGTGGTTGGGGACAAGAACAATGGAAGTAGTTTAGGAAGTTTATTCTCTAGGCTAGAGACTTGTGACACATTCAGGTACCTCAGATGACATATTGGAAAAATGGAGCATTGCATCTGTGCACAAAGAGAACAGGATGTAAGAGGAGGTAGGATACAGAGTTAAACACGTCACTGATAACAGTTACTTTTTCCATGGTTAATTTAAAGTAAGAAGTATGCAAAATAGGAAATTTTTGGTGTGGAGCATGTCACCACACTGCGGTCATATCAGACAAATGGCACTTCTAAGACACCCATCCAATCAAACAAAAAAAACCCAGAAAACTGCCACAGCAAGTCATGAAATGCTTTAAACTACCAACATCACAAACCACTACTTCACATCGAAGAGCAATTAGAGGCAGAAACAGAGCTCTAGTCTCTGTGTTTTGGTCAACAAGTGCTCTTTGCCTGGTCTTCCATCCCCAGGAGAGAGGTAAGTATACAAACAACTCATGACTTGCCTTACACTGTTGTAAAGTGCCTAATGAGAAGTGTTCAGCAAACAACATAAACTAGTTGGTGAAAAATTGCTCAAGTATATCCCAGACAAGTATTAACAACAAATGATACACATCCAAAAGTCAAGTCCCTTCTTCAATTTGTCTTTTCTTTTATTATTTCTTTTATAATTTCTATAACTTTAAACTTATTTTTGAAATGGCCTGATTCCAGCACAATTATCCTTCTTCAGCTACAGTTCTAGTCATTCATATTCCAATAGTGGCAAACACTTTCTCATCGAAGCACCTCTTTGGTCTGCTTTCAGCCTCTCTGACCCCATGTTGATCAAGTTATTTTTTGACATAGACATTATCTTTTCTTTGATGAATATTGATCTTGTCTTCCACATTGCTTGTGATTTCTCCAGCTACTTTCTTTCACTCCAGTCATCCAATTTCAACTCAAAGGAGTCAATTTAATTTCTGCCTGACAATTTAATTCCTGTCTTAGCATCTGGTTGATACCAAGCTGATGAAGTTCAACAATTTGAAGCTAGCCTGCAGCTTTTTGATATCACAGAAAAAACCCTGGTCTCAAAAATTCACATGCTGTGCCTCTGACTGTATTATTTGGGAATATACCCATTACATTATTTCCAGCAGGTTCCACAGCTCAGTCATACCTGTCTCAACCTGCCTTTCTTTTTCTACTTTGCATATACAGCATTGCTGCATCTCAGTTTAATAGATGTGATTTTGTATTGGGGTTCCAAGGCACCAAACGCATCGCATAAAACAGTCCTTGTCCTGAGTGGCTCACAATTAAAACCAGATGAAGAGCAAGCATGGAAGGTAACACAGCAGAACAATATCAGAGCTTGAAGCAGAATGACTAACCTAGGTAGCTTTTGGGATGGGGGCTGACCTCACTGATAGTATCTTCTCTTTATCCTTACCTGTCTCTCTGTCCAGACTTATGCTTCCTCAGTCCCCAGGTTGCTCAGACCCTAGACTCTTTATGCCTCCTGGTGCTACCTCTTCCTCTCCCTCAGGCTCCTGATGTTGCCTCCTTACAGTTCCTGTCCTAATACAAAGTCTGTGCTGAGAAGGCTCAACAGCTGTGTCTTCCCCTCCCTTACTCCACCTTTGATAGTTGTGGGCCTTAGTAATGAATAACACCTCAACAGCTAGGAACTGTGACCACAGACAATTCTCCATCTCAATTTTCTGTGGATGTTATGAATACAAAAAAACCCATCACAAATGGATCAAAGTCAAGCGTTAAACAAAGAGGAAGTTCTGGAATTAAACTTGCCTGCAAAAACTTAATTTGGCCCTTTTGTGCGTAAGTATTATGATATAGACTTCAATTACATGAACATAGACTATTTTTTCCACATCTAAATACATAGATGTGCAAATTCTCAAGTAGTTGTCTTGATTACAAGTACACATAATATAAAAGTTCAATAGTCTATTGATATTTAGTCAGATTGCAGAAATTCCACATATTCATTGCAGCAGCTGACTATATTGGAATACTATGCCAAGAGCTGAACAAATGAAATCAGATTACTGCAAATCACAAGGAACAAATAGCCAGGAAAAAAAAATAGTAGAGCCACAGGAAAAAACAGCATGGTGAATACTAAACAACTGCATTAGGTTCAGCTGAAACAAAGCAAGAACTGTAAAGCAGCCCACAAATAATATTTAATCTTCTCTAGTCCCAGTAAAACAGACTAATCAGCACAGTGGCCACTTTATATTGGATAACTCCAAAGACTAAAAAAATAGGGTCAAAGTACATGTTTGAAATATACACAAAGAATTGGTGGTGACATCTTGGCCTGTAGGTCCTCTTCCGGCTGAAGAAAAAAAATAGAAAAAGGTTAATTTCAAGGTTAGAACTAACCATGTTCTATTTTTTCCCCCCAGAGCCCAAAGCAGAGCTCACGGCCAACATGTCACCTCTAATATTCTTTGCTATCTCAACTGTGAGTTTTATATTAACCTTTTCTCTTAAATTTGCAGACCAAATGCTAATGCACTGTAGATTTTGTTGCAGTGTGAAGAAGCTTGGCTTGATCTTCTTTTAATCACTGGTCAACTAAGCAGAGAGGCTGGCAAATGTTGATAGCAATGTTACCACTCTTGCACTCACAGAGAATAAAACAGGACACAGCTGAACTAACAGAAGCTACCTCTGGACAGTAACACAAGCAAAGCAGGGAAAGGATTTGTTATTTATGGATTTTCTTTTTTAATATTTGAGGGAAGTACTTAGAGATACAGGAACATTTTCAGTTACTATCTGATAAGTGGATAAAGTTCTCTTTTGCTAGGTGCTACAAAAGTTATGCTCAGTAATTAATGCAGAAGTCTGACCTTTCAGATTGCCAGAGAAAAGTTAGAGACCAGACCTCAAGATATGGCCTGTCAAATTCCATACATTGAGTTTATTGTATAGATAAGATTGACTGAATCTTCAATCCAATTTTATACAAATCAGCTTTTTTTTTTCATATGTTCCTGTCCTCTTAATTCTTTTGTCACTCTAATTTCTCAGTTTAGACACTCCAGATTGGCCTGTTCACTCTACTTCCAAAAGCAACCCCATTGCCAGAAAGAGCCTTTTGGAAAAGTGCTCTCTGTGCCTGGCAAATCGTAGCACACCAATTTCCCATGCATCTGCCTGCCATCTTTGTATTTTCACCTAACCTTACGTACTTCTGTGGGGGAAACTCTGAACTGATGAGGCACACTGGTGTGTATTGCTTCTCTTGGAGGACAGGGGGGTGCTGGCTCAGCTGCTTACAGAGAAGAGAAAGGGACTCTAGCTTGTAGTTTTACAGTCCAAACAAAAGCGTGAGCTCTGCTTGCACTTTCGCATAGGACACGGGTGAAGGTGCACAGTAAAGAAATTCCACAATTTAGTAGGAACAAATTAGAAATACTATGTAGGAGCGAGAAGCAAAAATTGTCCATGTGGTGTATGAAGGTAGCTTAAAAATAAACTCTATCCCATTAAACTCATCTGCCCCTAGTCATACATTGAGACAAATTCTATTTATTTGATTTTCACTCTGTGCACATCATAATAAAAAGCTTGACTGAAATCAATTGGTGAGAGACAATATCAGTTATCCTGCTACTGCTCCAAAGTAGTTTCAAGCACCAGGAAGAAAATTAAAATTCTGCATTAGACCTGCATGGTTCATAGGAGTTCAGTTCCTGGCCAGGTGATCTCCATATCAAAATCTATTCATAACTAGTCCTTGTATAACCTAGAGAGGAGAGAAGATCTGTGAATACACCATTATGCTGAAGAAGTGGGAGAAGGTCTCTGGGCAGGCCAGCAGTGCTGACTTCAGCAGCTCCAGCAATCTCATGTTATCTTAATGCTGGCAATACATGAGTACACGCCCATTCCCGGTCATATCCCTTTCAGTCATCAGGGATGCTCAAAGAACTACTTCCAACTTAAAAGCTACAAGTTGCTCTGACCAACAGGTTCACTTGTATGAAAAAAAATCTATCAAGGTTTTTAGTATAGGCCTGTTATGTTTTACTTAAGGTTTCTTCTATACCAGTATCTTCAGATATGTGAGGATACGTGGGACATGTGGGAGTCTTTGGCTTTATTTCACACACAGAATTCCCCCTATCTAATCTCACTCAAAATCTGATATTCAAAGCCGGGTATCCCATTTGAAAAGCATAGTGTCACTGAACCTCTTCCTTTGACAAGACTGTCACTAGCATTTACCATGGCATTTTTACAGTACATCACACTGGCCTGCAGGAGTGCTTGAGCCAACACCACTCATCTCTCATGACAGTATGCTGTGCTGTGTATAAAAATAAAGAATATAATGCAGCATGCATGCTTGAGCCAGACTGACTCTTTTTAAAGCATAGTGTGGGATACTCAGTCTTTATTTCAAATTATTGAACTGAGACTTTTACTAATTTTTCTGTTATGTGAGAAGGTCAAGGAGAATTTCATATTGCAAATATTTCTCATGGCTTACAGACTAGAGCATACAAATATAGTCTATAGAAAAAAATTCCTACAGGGCAAAGCTGTCAAAAGCAGTGTCACTCCCCTGTTAGTAGCAGAGCTATGTACAGGCAATGCCAGCTGGGCCTCCCTGTGCTACGAGGGAATTTTATCCAGTGCAATGAGACCCAGGAAGAAAAGTGATGAAGATTAGGAAACAAACATTAAATCTTGCTACCTATCAATGTTTCTATCTTGTACAGAAGTATTTCATGACTGTCCTTATGAAGCCTTACAGCTATGCTCTATTTTGAAATGTGATGTGTTGGGAAGAGCAACATAAATCAGCTAACAGTAATCCACTGACAAATGAATTCTTTCTCTATGGGTGACAAAGCAAGAGCAGAAATTGGAGAAATTTAGCCATGTAAGAAAAGGATCACGTTCATGGCATTGACACAGAGCTAGATCTGCTCCATTAGCAGTCTAGTGCTTGTGGACTTCTATGGTTTGAACCCCAATTTAATGGCCCTTGGAAAGATTCTAATTCATTCTTTTTTAAAGAAAATGCAGTGAAGACTTTCTTAAGGTTACAGAAGATTGGATGACTGCAGGCTTTTGTAACAAACTTAGAGCTTCAATTCTAAACCATGTTTCTAGTAACTGAAAGTTCACTACAGCAAAAGATCTTCAGCATTCAGCAGACAGATCTGCTTCAGTTGGGAGCAATCCTGTGTTCACATGTGAAGAACATTGCAGCAAATGGCATGGTGGCAATCTCAGTAGAGACCCCTAGGAGCAAGCTGGCTATGGACCCATATCACAGCCTCTTGGCAAAGCAGTTCCAAAGACTCACCAGCCCTAATTCCAAAGCACCGTTCATAATGCAAAAAGAAATATAGATGCTACTTTGATCATGCTTTCTTTAAAAAGTAAAAAATTAAGTCAGAAATAGCTTCCAGTTTGTTTCTTTGGATGGTGATTCGTATTGTCCTGTTTCATTTGAGAGGAAACATCTGATATCATAACGGCCTCCTGTGATCATTTTCGATTCATTAGTCACCAGGTAGGGAACAACGTTCGGTGTCTGCTTCTATTGCTGGAACAATGTGGAAGGTGCTGTCTCTGCAGAGGAGGGGAGTGCACAAGTAGCTTGGGCCTATTCGCTGAAGCAATGACTTTCAATCTCATTTGCAAAATCCTTCACATTTTCCAAATAAAGAGTGGCTGTGTAGCAAATAGTGTTGAATTTAAACACTTCAGGTTAAAAGGATGAAGAAGAGAGTATCTCAAATATTCCCACATGCTGTTACTTGTTACCTATGACTTGAATCTTCTGGCTTGTCCGTGGATCCAGGATTTCATCATGCATACCCAAAGGCTGACGTACAATCTTTTCTATATAATGCAGCAGGAAACCTATTTTATTACTGTGCCAAGACAACAGTTCGCAGAGCTTTTCTAACCAGCAGAGAATGACATTTTCACAGGATTAACAGGTGCAATAAAACACACTGCCAGCTCAAATTCAGCTGAGTGCACCTTAAATGAGATGCGACAAAAGAAAATACGATATTAAAAAGATGAAGGAAAAGGGCTGTTAATTAAGTTAGCTTCAACTTCACCCTTCCATAGTTCCATTAAATGTTGAGAGCAGTACGTTAGACTTATGTAAGTGGAAGGTAGGCCGCAGTCATTACATTGCCTACAGTGTACACTTCCTGAGACTAGAACAAGTTGCTACAGTCCCAAGCTAAATCACATTTTCACTGTCACCTAGCAATGACTGTTTGGAATAATCTCCTCCATGAAGAACGCTTCTAGCCACAAGTACACAGCATCTACAGTCTCTATCCAGAACATCAACCTGTTGGTAAGAAGAGCATAGTGACTGATAATATTGCTCCACAGAAATATCTTTTGAAACTTTTATTTTTGAAAGCAGCAAAGTGGTCTTGGTTTCCATACTATTCAGATGAGGAGTTATCAAGGGCTACACACCAACTCTCCTGTAAAATGACACTATCTGAACACAGGGATAGTTACATTTCTTCTCAATCCTTGTATTTAGCTGTAGTGTGTATCAGATCAGTCTCCTTACCCCTCTCTCACAACACCAGACGCCTTCATTATTATTTTTTCTAGAGAAAACAGCAACTCTGATTTCTATCCCAATCACATCACAGCGCAAGTGCCTTAAAGCTAATGTGAAGTGTTGCCTAGCAACAGCACTAAGCCTGCTGGGATCATCCTGCCACTGATTTTTGCATCGATATTTTGGTTCTCAAGGATGCTTTGTAATAACAAAAGACACTATTAACCCTGTTTTCTTACCTCTGAATTTAATTAATGCTTTTACTGGTGTGAAAGTCACTGCTGTCCAAAACGTCTAACTATTTTGTCAGCTCTCTTGGGGCACTTGGGAACAACACATAGCAAAGAGTCCATCAAAAGAACCACAGGTTTCAAACAAACAGCATCTGGAGATCTTATTGATCCTCTTGAATCTACACAAAAGTCATTATTTGCAATGAAACTATTGCTGGGTGTGACTTCTGAGTTCACAGCACACAATTATAAGCAGTCTCTGCTGGGGACTTTTGGAAAGTCTACATCAACAACCACTATGCATAATAGTTGTGTTCTACACTTACTAGTTAAACAGAAAACTGTTAAAGAAAAATTACTGCACTCACGGTATCCAAAAATCAAACAAAGCTGAACTAACTGGACAGCAAACACCACGCTTATTTGAAGGAGGAAGGACTACATATTAGTAAGCATTTCAGCTTAAGGGGATTGCTCGAAGGACACCTCAGCTCAAGGATGATGTTTTTTTATCAATACTGCTACACAGTAACAACAGTCTTACAATGAGTGTAAGGCCCAGGAACTGCGTAGGGACATAAAAATGGATTTACCTTAAATCAAACTGAAGGCAAGGACAGAAACAAGTTGTGTCTTTAAGAAAGCAGATTATTATTCGTGGGCTAAAAAGTGGCAAAGTCATGTTCCATCCTGCCCCAGCCTGGCGCAGTACCATCTCAAAGATACTGGCACCCTATCGAAAAGCCATCACTGAGTTGAGGATGGGACTTTATTCCTCTTTGTTTCTGCTGGACTGGATAGAAAAGTCATAGTTGTTGAGAGAATAAATATTTTCCTGCTATTAATATTAAAATGCAAAACATGGAGAAAAGTCTTGGTGCTCTAAACTCCCACAGTCAACACAATAAGGATCAGTGGCACTCACACAGACAGTTAGTTACAGATCTGCAAATAACCAGCAAGATGCGAACTAGACCCTAGCATTGTGCCTTAATTTGTGCTTGAGCAAGGTTTTAGGACATCCATATTACTTCATCTTCTAGTGACTGTTCACATAAGCAGCAATCATTTCAGAAGTCAGGAGGCTTCTTTTTTTCAGAAGGTTAGAATCTGCTGATGTGCATCTCATCGACCAGGATTTTTAAGCCCCTGTAACTGACAGCAGGTGCTTGAATACGTGCACAGACAGGGCCTAAGAGCTAGATGTGGTATATGAGAAGAGTTGCAATGATAAGATGACTGTTGCTAGAGCTTCAGCACAATGGGCCAAAGGCAGAAGTTCTGTTGGCATTATTCTGTACTACACTGTGAAATGCAGTTCCTGGGTGGCTACCGTGCTCCTGACCCAAGACTAAGACTACAGATAAAAAATTGCCAACATGCCCCTCTATGAGCTGATGTCGGATTGTATAATTTAGAGTATGCCAAACCAAAAAGCCCCAAAGATCCAATCTATATTGGCTTTGCAGTAGCAGTGATGTCAGTATTGTTTGATGGGAAGTGGAATGAGGCCATCCACTAATTCCACGTGGGAATCAACTTGTGCCAATGGAAAATGACTGGCCATCCGTAACCTGAAACCTGAATTACAGACACTGAAGTCGTGATCTCCACAGCTCTTCACACACATATTCCAGGCTCCCTTCTCCTCAAATTCAGAAAGTCATGGCAGGTTGCCCTTTCTGCCTTTGCATGTGGCTGGTGGTCACGCTGTTATAGAACCTTACACCTCACTTCAGGGAAGACAGGCAATCTCCCAGGTTGCAACCTGCAGCCCAGAGAAATCAACTGGCACTGTTCCCTCTATTTTCATAACAGAAGCAGCTCTCTTTACAAATCAGTTCCAAACAGAGCAAGCTGTTTGACAATTATCATTTTGAACAAATATTTCCAGCCACGCGCAAAACACCGTGGCAAAAAAAGCAAACTTTCAATAAACAGAAAATAGATGATTGTTCTGAAATGACAGCTTTCATGCTGTTTATCCCAAAGGATCCTCAGAGCTTATGTAGTATGAAATAAATTTGCTGCTGGTTAAAAATGTAAATTCTTTAAATACATAAAACCCTAATGAAAAGGCTTCTAACGTTTCCCTTTTCCTGATTCCCACTCTTCTCTTTTTATCTTCCTAGAAGATGATGTTGATTATAATTACAGAGGAGACTAAAATGTGTGCTTGATTTTGTGCTAAAAAAATTATTTGAAAGTAAAATGGTCTCTTAGTGTATGTGTGTGTGATTGGGCATGTGTATGTGCTTCTACACATGCATGCATATGATATGAATTGTTTCATGGCTTTTAAAGAATTTTAATGCATCAAGTATATTTCACATTCAAATGCACATAATTTGTAGAAAGCACACAAAAGAGTTAGTCTACAGAGATGAGAAAGAACAGCTGCTTTGAGATTCCATCACCTCTAATGCATGCAAGATGCATAGTAATGCAAAATGCAGGAACCAACTCGGCCTTCCTCGTGAGGCAATGAGGACTGCAGGATCAGAGCCACAGCCTGTCGCTGGCTGCTCATGGTTAGCAGGAGCTTGCGATTGTCACCGCAGGGTCAGCGGTTGTCAGGTCAGAGTATGGTACAACTAATGCTCAGTCGCCACTGCCCCTGAGGCGTAGAATGCAAGCTCAGGTTTGAAGGAACAGACTGTAGCACAAAACTCAGACTTGCAATGAGACCAAGTGTTTGCCAGTTAAGTGGACTGATTTGGGAAGCTTTTTTTTTTTAACTAGGATTTCTAATTTAGTGTATTGCTTGCAGAAGAGAGGAACTAAAAGTGAAATTAATAGAGAAACTCATAGCTTGCCTGAGTGGGAGCTAGGTGAAAAGAAGGCAGTCTGGACCCCTCATATGTCAATCTTCCGCATCCAAACACAAACTCCCTACTTTGTGCAGAAGTAGACATTCTGTGAACTACAGTGAACACACATGTGTGGATTTTCTGGGTGCTGGATTAGATTTAAAAGCACTTGGTGACCTCTCCCTAACAGTTATTCTTTTTTTCCTTAGAAATGTCATCAGCACAGATCCTGTGAGCAGGCTGCCTGTGTCCTTTAACAGATAACCAGCGCATGTGTGCAGATCAAATGTGCAGCACACAAGCAGTGAGCCCAACAAGACTCTCACAGAGAGAGCAGCAGATGCGATGTGCTAGACTTACAACCTATGCACCACCAAGTCATACATACACAAGTCCAGCAGAGCCAGAATGCAGGCACCTGCACTACATTTAGGCAGAAGTCTGGCACAATCAGGACACATCAGCCTCACTTATGTATCAGACAATAAATATGTGATCCTGCCGCTGTGCTAATCCCAATGTTATAGCTGTATGACAGGCCTTGCTAGGTATCCTAAGATTATGCCTGCATCTACCCCAACATATCGTGACAATCTTTAGATGTGCGATTACTAGAACTCCACTGCATAGATCCTTGGATCTGAGAGCAGATGATCAGGGCCCTAGTCCCATCACTCCTGTTCACTTGCTGCACAGCTGTGTGAACAGTAGTTCACATCTCATTCTTTCTTGAGGAAACAAAACCATCCTTCTTACATACCAAGCTTCCCTTCTCACGCTTACTTAGGTCACGTTCTCTTGAAATGTATCTCAGCAAAGTCACTAAAATAACTCTTAGTATTTTTTTTAATTTTCTTTTTCAGTTCACAGAGACTGAAATAATGGTGACTGCTGTGCTGCTGCCTGGTGAAATGCTGTTTAACAGACCAGTGCTGTGGGCATACTGTGGGACATGGGCACCACGTAGTGGCCTAAGGACTTTGGGGTGGTGGATTGTTTGAGATGAAGCACTCCAAGCAGGGTATGGAGTGTGTCCAGACTACTGGAGTAATTTATGGAAAGAGCTCTCTGATAGTCTGTCTCTCTGGGTCTCCTTTCGAATGGCAGCAATTAGTTCATAGCACATGGAATTCCCCGTGGAAACTAGCAAGCACCTAATATTGACAATCAGCTCTAGGGACCAGGGCTTGACCTGATTCTTAAAGCTCAGCTCTGACTCCTAATGTGGTCATATGTAAGGGTGGAAGATTAGAAGTAAAGAGTTCCTCTGGGATCCTTTTCTAGCAGCAAAGTTGTAGGTACACGCAATAACTAGTTAGCTCATTTATAGTGCAGAAGCTGTAGTCGCACTGAACTCTCAATGTCAATACATAGCCCATCTATGTTCTTTTCCCACCCTTTTTTGTAATTATTCCCAATTCATACAAGCAAAGCCTAATGATGGGAGAAAATTAGTTATTATCCTGTTCATTTCATAATTAATGCTTTCTACTGTCATCATCAGTAGGTGTCTGTTGTGGAATTTCCTATACTATGCTTTGCCCCGAGCAGAAAGATATTAAATTAGATAAATTACTGTTCTGCTATGGTGTGGACCATCCTACAGAGATGCATACAGCTAGTTTGAATGCACAACCAATAGCTGAATGATATCAGAAATTTTCAGTACATTTTGGATGACCATCTGTGCACAATGTAATATCGTAAACAGTAGTCTTCTCTGGAGTGAGGCAGCTGAACAAAGAGCCAGGGTCCAGAGATCCCTTTATTAAGCTCAAGTTTTTAAGTTAGCAACGTAGATCCTCCTCTGCCTCTTTATTTTTTAGTGAAATCAGCCTAACAAGAACATTGTTTTTCATAGTGATGTCTTGCAAACATTTTCTGTCTCTTTCTAAAACATTACTAGTTTTAGCAGTCAAACGGACAAGCACCAGCATTACAAACAGTGGAAGTGTACCATCGTCTCCATTTAGTTATGACAGAGACAGAAGTATGAAAGGAACTCTAACATTCAAATGGGTTTTAATTCAAATTTCAACTGTGCTTTATATGAACTTTAGACATTCTTCAACCTTATATAACTTCTTCATGTGTGAACTTTGACTTGGCTGTCTAAATATGCTCTGAGCACACACAGTTCACACTGACTCCAAGACTGTAAATCTAGCAACCAAACTAAAGCCTAAGTCAGATACTGCCCAAGGGGCCTGCTAGGTAAAAATCAAAGTGTTTGAAAAAGCAAAACCAAAATCCTATTTCATTGCTAGATATGACTGCATTAATGACAAAGGAATTTGAAAAAATGTAAAATAATTTGAACCAGACTAGACAATTTTTAGCTCAGTCGACATTTTTATGTATGCCTTGTGTCTTAGGACTGAACTAGAGGTGCTGAGAAGCAACTTTTTCTTTTTTTCATCCTCGAAGTATGTATCTTATGTACAGAATAAGAAGGAAAGATTATTCAGTGGAACAGATATACCCGTTCTCCTACTAATACTGTTGCATGGATTGAAACTGGTGGTAAATTAACATGAAAAGATCTACTGCAAAGATGATAGCAATTCTAGGGATGTGATTTCCAAAGAGTTTGTTTCAGGATTGGTTTCTTTCATTAAAGAGTTTCTCATGATTGGAGGTTTTTAATACCTTTCTTCCACATTGGTTTCCTTATGTCAAAACATGACAATGCAGCTTTTCACTCTGTGAATACAGCATCTTTACTAGGTTGGTTCTTCTCTCCTTGGCTACTTATTTTCAGGAACCTTATAGGAATTTAATGTCTTAAGCCCTTTGTTCCTCTATCATATCTGCTTGAATTTACAGAGTACAAAGATTATTGAGGACATGATGAGAAAATGAGTGTCAAAACCTCATAAGATGCATTTCCTTTGGAAGCCAAGATGCAAATAAGTAAGTGTTCAAACATTTTTAGATAAACCCCTGGTTGGAGAACTTGGAAGGACACAACTTTGCAGGCTTGCCTCTGGGCTCAGCTGGGAGCAGTTGATGCAGAGTTTCTCAGGCTCTCTCCTCTTCCCACATCTCATTGTTTCTGTGCCAAAATAAAAGAACTAGAAATCTATTTTATAGTAGGCTGTTCTAGCTAAATACATCCATTGTCTTCTGAAGATATTCTGTGTGGGTAAACCTTCTCTTTTCATTCCAAACCAGGCTGTATTTCGCAAATACAATTTGCAGTTCAGGCAGAGGCCAGCAAACCTGACTCTACTCATTGGCATGCTACTGTCAGCCACACACAAGGTACACTTAAGACATTTTAAGCTGCCTGACTTGCCCCTCCAGTTTCTAGTGTGAATTCACAGAAAAGATGCAGAGGGAATTTTGCACCCTGCTGCTACTGCTTGGAAGTCTCAGCATGATAGATTTGTCCAAGTTATTTCTGTTGAAATCATCTATAAATAGCTTGCATAATGCCTCAAGCTTGTTATGGAATTATTGGGAGTTTTGCCTGATTAGAAGAAATAAAAAGTAAAAGCTCTGAGAAAGGAGCTCAAGATTTTACATAGTAATAAACAACAGTAATTGAATGGCTATGAATCTATTCATGTGCTTAAAATTAAGAACATACTCAAGTGTTTTGCTCAGCTGGAGGTACTTTGCCTGTGAAATAAAGTTGGTCCTTATTTTCCCAATACAAAAGTGGCCACAAAGTGTTTCATCTCATGCAATGTGTGCATTAGATCAGAAGTTTGTTACTGTCAAGTAATTTATTCACCAGTGTTCTCACAAGACTTGTGTATTAAATCTGTTTGGATTCCCTTCCTTTCCTTTTCGTACCCAAGATCTAGAAGCAATTTCTCAGTACATGTCTGGAGAAAAAAAAAAAAAGGCAATGGTATGCTAGAGAATAGAATACAGCATCCTTGGAGCAAAAGATGCATCAAAGTATGGGTTACAAATTGTGTACACTTCCATGCCTAACATCTGAGTGGGCATATCAGGGTTTTGGATAGCACTATATAGACAGATGGTCCTTCTTAGCCATTAAACAAAAGACACAGCTGAACTCCAGTCAGTACCAGTTTTTGAAGGGCAAGGGGATAGTGATAGGGAGCATCCCTCTTGTTGTAGGTAAATGCACATCCTCTGTAACGAATGCAAGCCAGAATGAATGACAGCTTTACTGGAAATTGTTTTCATGCTCAGGTCACGCACTAAGGAATGCTCCATGTTTCTTCTGGAGCATGGAAATAGAGCAGTCATCTTACTCAAGTTAGTTAAGTTCATCCTTCACAATGCTCTCTTATGGATTCAGGTCAAAAAAAGTTTCCATCTTTTCACTCTTCGGTAGCTAACAGCACACTCTCCTTGGAGCAGTTTGATTGTATACTTGCACGACTACAGCCCAAAGAAAATACTTCCCTTACACTGGTTACAGTGTACTTCACATGAGGTCCTCAAAGTGCATTCACCAGTGTGATTTACAGGTGAGGCAAGGAGGATATGTCCGTGGCATCTTAGGCTACCATATACTAATTTCTAAATGTGGATCAGTCTACTACAGTAGTAGATAGGTTAGCTTTTCTTCTGGTGTAGCACATCAAAGCCCTTTATCTCACACACAGGTCAAATCTGATGATATGCTGGCAGAAGTGTTTCACTGAACTGGAATAAACAGCAGAGTCTGCACTGCAAAAAGTGTATGTACGGTTCTGTGGACGTGGTATTTATACTGAATATTTGTTTTCACGAGATTTGCAATAGGATAACAAGTCTGTAAAGCTCAGTTCTGTTATTCTTCTGAAGTTGTACATGGCTGATTGGTTATTTGGTGTACATATACTTACAGCCGGACTCATGGCATGTCTCTGAAAACCTCTTAGAATTTCTTTCTACCCAGCACAGAGTTAAAGCTCCTTATATTCCTCGTTTTTCAGCTGTGTTTGATTCAATCATCCAAGTGGTGTTGCAGGATGAGATTTCAATCTGAGATAAAAGGATTAGACGAATCTCACTCCTTTTCACAAAACCCCATAGTGTTTATTTCTCTTTTGTTGCAAAGTCAGTACAACAGTAGAAGCTTTTATCACCTTGGGTAGTGAGCTGCTGTTCTATCTGGGATGTAAATTACACTGGGTTTTGGTAAGGTGGCTATGTACTGGAATAGCTTCAGAAGTTACAGTTTTGCATTCATATACCACAAATCCAAGCAGTTCTCAGTCAAAAAGCTTTCTGCTAAAACCCACAGACTAATTACCTTCTGGAAATGAGGACTGTCAGGAAGAGCTGGCTTGATGCCCACTAAAGTCACTGAACAATACCCGTGGCCTTCAATGAGTATTTGACAAGATCAGCAGTGGGCAGAGGTGTCCTGCAAAGATTGAGACACCAGTCACACTGATGCAGGAAGATGCCATACCATCATATGCTATGGATGATGGTAAGAGAAATGTGCGGTTTTTTCATATGGCCAAAGATGTTCCAACTGATAGTTAATCTAAGCTGATCAAGAGCATAAAGCATCAATAACATCCAAAGAATATGATTTCTAATTTACTTGTCCTAGGAAAGCTTTCTAAAGAAATGACAATTGTTTAACTATGGCCCAGTACACATTTTTTGAACATGGTGAGTAAGAATGCTCACGCTTTGCAGGACTCAAGGCCAGAGTTCAAGAGCTAAAGTGCTAGCAAGCAAAGGGCTCCCACTCCCAGCCTTCACAGATGTAGCACTGCCAGTTCTGCCTGGCATCTAACACTTGCCTACAGAAAACATAGTGCAAAACCACCAACCTCCCCTGCAGAAGAATTCCTCCCCTCTCATCCAAGGAAACACCATGTTTTCCTGGTGCAGTTGCTTAGTTTCAACTTGAACAATGTGCTATATACAATATCTTAAACAACAAACTGAAAGCATGTTATATTGAGGTATATATAAAGCATTTTATTTTCAGAGCAGTAGGTTTTGGCTTTCCTCACTATTAAACCCTGTAGAAGGGCTGTCCAAGGACACTGTACTGAAGTCAGCAGTTCCCTTCAGCCAGACAACCAAGCTCCTTCCAGTCACTTGAGAGCTGAACATCTGTTACTTAGCAACTAGGGAGGCAATTTGGGAGCGTACACCACCCTTGCTGCTCTCTTCTTGCAAACCTGTCACAGACCCAGCTACTCTGTGCAAGTAATCCTTTCCACAAATGCAGAAGGCTAATGTAAGAAGATTATATATTTCCAGAAATAAAACTTTACTTCAACACTTCTCTAAACTATAGCTAAGGGAATGTTTAGTATATAATTTTCTCCACAACCACCGGATACTTAATGCAACAACTGATCAGTCAAAAGCTGTTTCTAGGTCAGAGACACAGCTTGGGTAAAACATTTAAGTACAAGTGAATTCAGCTCTTGGTCAACAGTAGGCTTGCTTGTTGTTATAGTTTGGAAAGACCACATGTCTGCATGAGATTTTTATTCTGTTTGAGAAACTGCCAATAATCTCAAAAGCCTTAAATTATTCATATACAGACATTATGTAGGATCTCCATGTTCAATACTGATGGATTTAATTTAAGGATTGACTCACTCTGCATCATTCTTTCCAGATCCAACAGGTTATGATGATCTTGTGTTAATTTCTATATTTACTTTTGATACTTTGTTGCTAGTTTCCTTCATCCTTGGTCTTATGTATTTTGAATTGCATCTTTGCCAGTCCTCAACTCATTATTTCTAGCAATGATTTTAGAGTTGCAACTGAAGATCCTACCTACAAAATAATGACTTTAACTAACTGGTTTGCTTCACTTGAAAAAAAGGCATGCCGTATTTATTTTGCTTTGTGCAATTTTGATGTGTATATACAGAGATGAGAGGTTTAAACCTGTTGAACAAGTTACTAGATTAAGTTTTTTAAAATAACAGCTTTGTTTAAACAAATTACTTTGTCATCAATAAAGCAACACACATCCTAGGAGTTCTGTGATTCCTCATACTAACAGCTGCTTCCTATGTGACTAACAGCTTGGCACATTCAGACATTTTATTGTTGACTTGATAGGCAGGACAATTCACAACTTTTATTTTTCAAGTAGGACAGCCAGGTTTAAATACTCAATCTCTTCTTCCCCCCATATCATCATCTACTTGGACAGGAAGATATTTATGTTCACTTTTTATGAAAGAAAAAAGTATAATGAAATAAGCAGTGGCAGTAAGGAGTAGGATAAAAGCCCCAAAGCATCTGCTCAACTCTTTCATGAATATTAACAACAGATTTAGCAACACACCTTAATTCTACGGAAGGTTAATACAGGCAGACAAGTCTGCTTTGATACTATGTATGTACAGCCTTGAGATATCAGTGTGTTACAACAGTGCATCAAATCGGGAGAGCAGCTGACTACACAGAAGAAACAGTTACTCCATAGGCTGTCAACTTGTAAAGAGAAGAACTGGAGAAGCATGCAGCCAGCCCCATGGTTTTATTATTCTTCTGACTTTATTGCTATGAAGCTGTTCTGACTAAAGATTGAGTTAGGTAGGCAGGCTTCCAAATCTAGTGCTCTTTCGGCTTGAAATGAGTGCAAAATTATTTCCTGCTCAAGTAATGTGTGTGGGTGACCGTATTTGCTACTGGGACATGAAGACTGCTGCTACACACCTCCCATCATTTTTCCAGCATTCATGGTCCCTGTATCTGGTATTTACACCGGCCTTCAACTGTTTCCAAGCTGCAGCTGAGAGGCATGGTCCTAGGTTGTGTTTCCTCCAGACAGACTGTGGGCCCAGGTGCTCAGAGTGCTGCTGAGGCTTCCTGTCACAGACAAAACAGTACATTTGCAATCCTACATTCATGTGAGAATTTGAAATTTGTACTGTGTGTTTAGTGTGAGGGAAGATGAGGTGTCTGTGGTCTGCACTAAGTTTAGGTGTAGAAACCCATCTACCCGATTGCAGGGGGGTGCTTTTACGTTCCATATTTGCAATCTAGGCTCGGTTGTCTAACTATATTCAGGATAATGATTACATCTTCTTCCAGCATTCTCTGGCAAAAAAGTCTACAGTTAAGGGAACATGGTTTACTACAATAACTTTACATTGTTAAAAATTTGTAGAAGATCCAACACAAACTCCGAAAAGCTTCTATGATACAGGTAACTACCTGTTCCTGTTGTAGTAGCTCAAGATGTAACTGATAGGTTACAGTGGAGATGGATCAGTAAAACTAGGTGTCATACATAAAAAAGTGCAAGTGTTAATAAAGAGGCAGCAAATATTCTTTGATGAAGGCTTGCTTTGTTCCTTCGAACTTCAGAAATGGATCACCTGAATTTTGAAAAAGGAATCTTTCCAACTAAAAAGCTGGTGGTAACAACTGTGGTAAAATGAAAGTAAATGCAGGATTAGAAAATTATTTTCTCTTAGTTTTTCCACTGTCACCTTGACTCTTCTTGCATAAATCCTTAAAGCTTGTCTAGCATGTAAATGAAGCGGGTGGATGATAGTTCACAATCAGTAATGCTTTGGGTCTTCTGAACACATTATTAACAGTTAATGATTTCTAAATATGGTTCTGCAGCAATTAAATTATTGGCTTCTTTTCAAGTATTAAATTAGGATTTTTGCTTCTCTTCTCCATACTGACACACATTTGGCATATTGGTAGGTAGCCCGAATACTGCAGTAGTGGCATTTATACATATGGAATGACTCCTGTAACAGAATTGGGGTGTATTGATGAAATGAAAGTATTTGTTGCTGGAAAGTGATCAGTGTTAGTTTTCTGTAAGACCTGCCACAAAGCAGGTTATTTAATCTGAAGTCAATTGCAATTTAAAATCTCAATGATTTAAAAAAAGAAAAATCAATACTTCAAATAGAAATCTCATTTGAGAAGGACTTTGAAGAGCTATAAATGCTCCTTCCTATAATTAGATTGTGAGATGTAGCCACAAACATATTACTTTACACTCTAAAATTGTAACAGAGTAATCAACTGTTAGAATGGCTCAGCCAGGGAAGTAATAAACACATTATCACTGGGGCCTTTAAATCAGCCTCACCATCTTTCTAAAGTAGGCATTACAAGCTATTAGACTTACTGCAGCAATCATTGTGTGAAATATCTGGTTTGCAGTAGGCAGAAGCCAGATGATGATTGCAACTCTATTTACGGGAAGGTACTGCTGTAAGGGAAGAAACCCCTCAAGTATTGCCAATGAAAACTGCACATAACTCCTTATGCAGCAAAGCGGTACTGACACTATCCCAGGTTGAGAGACCCAAGGTTTCTGCAAACATCTGTAATTTAAGTACCAACATGAATTTGATTATGTTAGATAATTGATGGCACTGTGGTCAATATGCTGGCACAGGCCAAGGGAAAAACAAAATGACTTGGGGTCATTAGACAAGTGGGCTTTCATTGATCAAGTATCCTTCTACCTATGCAAAATTTGCATCTTGCACGTCATCTTACAAAGGTGACTGGCTAAGCATCTTTTGATATCACTTCACTTTCAACAGTTTAGTGTGCCAAGACAAAGACATCTAAACATGTCAACATGATGAGCTTAAAGGTTTGATTCTTATGCACTGTGAACAGCCTAAAGGAACTATTGCCTACAGCAGTAAAACTTAAAGTTACAGGCTGTTGTGAATCTTCGCCTTCAGACAGCAAGCAGTAGCTAGTTAAGGACCTAAATTTTACCATGATGCACAGTCAATAGGTTTCTTTTGTAGGTTTTCACTAAAGAAGTTTTAGAAAAGGTGGAAAGTAGCTGCAATCTATTTCCTTATATCAAGAGGAGCAGCTCCAGTTTGAAGTCTTACAACACAACACAATACAACACGCTTTACCAAAAGCAATATTTGTGCTCTGGAAGAGCACAGTGTGCTATCTGTGATTGCCAGCCTCTCACTGATAAGAGCTGCATGAATTCTTTATCTAAACCCACAAATAACTGGAAAATTTAAGGAAAAAAAAAAGCAGTCAAGCTAAACGCTTGCTCTCTGAACTGGTATCAGGCATCCAAGGCCTAGACTTACATCATTTTCAGTTTCACCTTCATGCTGCGTAACCTCACATTTACAGTGCTGTGTCTCAGCCCATGTCCCATTTTATTGCATTATAGCAGCAGGACAATTAGATACGAGCAAACCATTTCAACAAAACAAGAAACTAGCCAAAACCTTCCACCTGTGTTTAGGTTTCCACTGATATTCAGAAAGATTTTTAAAGGGTGGTGTGTTTTTCCATAGGTGTACAAGGCAAGAATCTAAAAATAGGATATTTCAATTCCTAAAGCCTGTCATTTTCTGCTTTTAACTGGAAATGGGACATCTAAAGACAGCAGGGCTGTCCTGTGTCAGATTTGAACCAACTCAGAAAAGTTCCAGTGAGTTCTTAAATTGCCCATGACTTCTGGGCTCACTGACCCTGGGATACTCCAGAGTGCACTCAGAAGTCACTCTGGATATAGAGGAGATCTCACCCAAATAAGAATTGTCAGTATCAAACCCTGAAGCAGCAAGTATTAAGCTGCCCTTTTTTAAAAAAAAAAAAAAAAGAAAAATAAAAGAAACAAGAGTAGATGTTTCAGTTCTGGCACCATTAAAGAGAAATCAAGTATAGGTATAGAACATTACTCCATTTCCACCAAGCACATATAGATATACACGTGACCATCTGTTTATATGCACACTCACACATACCTACAAATATACATAAACGAAAAATCTTCTTATGAACTGCAGAAAGTGCAGCACAGTCCCCACCTTTTCTAGAGCCCTGGTCCAAGCAGTGAAAGTCTGCAAATCATTTGCAAACCTGGGCTGTTCAGTGGCTGAGAAATTGGCTGGACAGTCACATCCCGAGGGTAGTGGCAAGTCACTCAATGCACAGATGGACATCAGTGACTAGTGGGGTCACCTCAGGCG
>Ga0181612_145248_pt1 | contig 55091 bp, 44 predicted proteins | sample HoacroProtozoa21_FD_119630 | JGI IMG/M metagenome (GOLD analysis project Ga0181612, IMG submission 119630) | Hoatzin crop microbial communities from Cojedes, Venezuel. Combined Assembly of Gp0051906, Gp0051904, Gp0051908
CTCACCCCGGGTGTCGGCCACCGGCTCCGCAGTCGGCGTATCCGTCGGCGTCGGAGTCGGTGTCGGAGTCGGCGTGTCCGTCGGTGTCGGAGTCGGCGTGTCCGTTGGTGTCGGAGTCGGAGTGTCCGTCGGTGTTGGTGTCGGCGTTGGTGTCGGAGTCGGCGTGTCCGTCGGTGTCGGCGTCGGCGTATCCGTCGGCGCGGCCGTTGTTTCCTCCGCGCCGGCAGGCTGTCCGTCCCCGCCGGCATCCCCGCCGCCTTCCTCCGCCAGCGCTCCGCTCAGACACAGCGAGAGCACCAGTAGCCATGTCAGCATTTTCTTCAGCATTTCACTCACTCCTCCGTCTTGCGTTCCCGCCGGTCGTTTTCCATCGTCCGCCACGACCGGATCGCCGCAAAGCAGATCATCCCCAGCCCGGCGGCCGCCATATTCAGCACAATGGTCAGCCATCTGAGCCGAAGCAGTTCCGGTGTCCGCCACTCCTGCCGGGCGGCCCAGCCATGCCAAACATTCCAGAATGTGGTGGAAACCTCATCCCACTCCACCACCACAGCGGGAATCCATTCCGGGAATACATAAATCGGTGCCAGCACCAGATTCATCAGCCCGGCCATCGCCGCGGCGCACCCGGCGTACCCGAGCACGAGCAGCAGTCCGCGGAAAAATACCGGAATCGCAATCCGGGTCGCGTACACATCCCGCAGCCGCATCTGAAAATACCGGATGGTCGCGATCGTCGCGCGGTTCAATTCGCTGATCACCCACAGCACGATCACCACGCCCATCAGGAAAATCAGCATCCTCAGCCACAGCGTCGCGCCGGTCTTTTCCTTGTTCAGGTCAATCACCGTCCCGCCGCTTTTCCAGCTTTTCATGCTTTCGGTAAATCCCGTTCCGGCGCCGGCGTTTTCGATCGGCACCGCCTCCACAAACAGCGCGTCTATGGAAATTTCCTTCTCCAGCACATCCGCCAGAGCGATCCAGACATTCGGCTTGCCGTCCTCGCCGACCCTGTCGGTATGCCGTGTCACGCCCACCACCCGGAAGGTCATCCCCTCCAGAGTCACCTCCCGGTCCACCGCCTCGGCGGTGTGGAACAGCGCCAGCGCGGCCGGCTCATCGAGCACGCATACATTCGCGCTGTATTTCAGCTCCGAGGAATACAGGAGGCGCCCGGTCTCAATCAGCTGCGGACAGATCTCAAAATACTTCTCCCCGCACAGCGTCACATTGACCGAAGAGCTTTCGCCCTTCTCCTCGCTCACCGTCCGCCCGAGCAGCCAGCCGCCGGCGGTCCACTTCTCAATGCTCTCCGTCCAGCCTTCCGCGGTTTTCTGCAGGCTTTTCATGAGCGCGGTCACCGGCGCGTTGGTCACGGCCTTTTCCGTCCCGCCGGCGGCGGTGCTTTCCGCCTCCTCCGGCGCCGGGGCACTCACGACGTACTGCAGATGCGGCTCGACCTGCCGCACCTCGTACCATCCCCAGACGGCGACCGCGGCGCAAAGGAGCGCCAGCACCAGCCGCGTCTTTGAAACCTTCTTCATGCTTCTTCCTCGTCAGTTCACATATTCCATAATCCGGCATCCGTCGCTCAGCGCCCGGTCCTCCTGATAGGCGATATCCTGCCAGGAAAGGCTTTCCTCCACCGCGACCTGCGTGTCGTTCCGGTCAATCACGGTAACCGCGGTCTTCACAGCCTTCATGCCGGTGCCGCCGCTCATGAATCCGCCGTAGGAATATTGCGCCACATACACATACGCGTTATCGCCGTCCTCACGGACCGCCGCGGCCGGCAGCAGCGTGGAGGAACTCTTCTGCTTGAAAATCACATCCACTTCCGTGCCGCCGCTCCGGGTCAGCTCCCCGATGGTCTTGTTGATTTCGCTCGCCATGTCATCCGGGAAGGCGACCGTCAGTTTTCTCGTTCCGTCGGCCTGCAGTTTGTTCTCCGTCACGCTGCCCTTGACGGTCTCGTCATCGTCCAGCTTGATATCCACGCGCGTGCCCTCCGGCACGGTGCGGTCCTTGTCCTCCCAGGTGCACTGCAGGCTCGGCTGCGCGTCCGCCGCGGTCAGAGAATACACCGCCGCGCTTCCGTCGCAGGTGTCCCCGCGCTTCACATTCACCGCGGTCACCCATCCGGCGTGCGGCGCCTTGATTTCCTGCAGGCTGTCACGCTGCATCTCCAGGTCCAGCATGTCCCCGCTCAACTCGTCAATTTCCTTCAGCAGCTTGTTCCGGGACTGGATATATTTGAAGGTATCATCCTTCACGCGCAGCTTCTTGTCCTCCGCCACGGCGTTGTAATTCGCCACAGCTTCCTCATACGCGGCATTCGCGGTGTCCACCGCCTCCATGGCGGTCTTCACCTCATCGCTCGTCAGGCGCGCCAGCTTCAGTTGGGCGTCCCAGGTGGATTCGTCATCCGTCAACTTCACGCCCGCCTTCGCGGCAATCTTCCGCACCTCATATTTCGCGTCGGACAAGACCGTCTGGGCATCCAGCATCTCCTCATACAGATCATTCTGCCGGCTGGTCTTCGGCAGTTTCCGGTTCTCCCGGTCCAGGTCGGCGAGCTCCGTCTGCTTGGTCGCCATGTCATCTTCCAGCTTTTTCATGGCATCGTCATATCCGGTGACCTCGGCCTTCACAATCACGTCCCCGGCCTCAACATACTGCCCCGCGCGGACCAGCACATCCGTCACCTTGATATTCATTTCCTTCACGCCGTCAGGAATGATTTCCTCCGCATCCGGATAGTACACATCCGCGTGCCGCTCCACCTTCACCTCCAGCCGGCCGGTGGTCGCCTGGGTCAGGCGCACCTTGGGTGTGGAAATGGTCTGGATGGTTCCGGAAAAAAAGAAGCACAGGAAAATGACCACCCCGAGGATAATCATTCCCTTTACGGCAAAACGTTTCAAGCTCACGTCGGTCGCCTCCGAAAATTACTTGAGTTCAGTCAGTTCAATGCCGCTCACGATGTCCTCCTGGAACAGGAGATACACGAGCAAAGTCGGCAGGATATACAGCGAGCACCCGGCAAAGGCCACCTCCGCCCCGTCGGTGCTGATCTGGTTAAACATGGTGGACAGGGGCTGCAGATCCTGCCGGTTGGCCAGGTAGTTCATCGGCTGTTCCACCATATTCCAGCAGTCCGCGAAAGACAGCGCCGCCGACGCGCACAGAATCGGCTTGCACACCGGCAGAATCACGTGGATAAAGCACCTCACGGGGCCCACGCCGTCCACCATGCCCGCCTCGGCCAGCTCATCCGGAATGGAAACCATGAACTGACGAACCAGGAAAATATAAAACGGGGAAAAACACATGGGCAGGATCACCGCCCACACGGTATCCATCAGATTCAGTTCGCGCAGCACCATCACGCTCGGTGCCATCGTTACCTGAAAAGGCAGAATCATCAGCACGAGCACGATGAAAAACATCGCGTCCCGCCCGTGGTAGGTGAAGCGGCTCATCGCGTAGGCCGTCAGCGGAATCACCAGCGCCTGCCCCAGAAGAATCGCCCCCGCGTACATCAGCGAGTTCATGAAATACCGGAGGTAAGTGCTGTCCTCAATCAGGATGGTGTAATACTGACGCAGGGACACCATCTTCGGGCTCAGCGGGATATCCATCCACAGGCTTTCGTCATAGCGGTTCCGCTGAGAAAGCCACGCGGAAATCTCCGATTTCGGGAAAAAAGAGTACAGCGCCGTCAGCACCAGCGGAATCAGGATGATCGCGGACAGAATCGCCAGGATCAGCCAGATCACCTTTCCGCTGAAGCGCAGACGGTCACCGCGGTGGCGGATTCGTTTCTTTTTGCTCATCTCTCCGCCCCCTTATGTCCGGTCCGGCGAGCGCACGGCGCGGCTCATGTACATCATCATGAACAGCACCATCACGCCAATCGCAAACAGGTATGCCGCCGAGGTCACGTCCTGATAGTCCAGCCTTGAGAACTTGTTGTTCATGTAATGCTGCAGGGTGTACAGCGCGTCCGACGGATAGGCTCCGCTGATGAAGTACACTTCCTTGAAAATGCGGAACGCGTTCACCCACGCCAGCACGAACACCAGAAACGCCGTCGGCAGAATCTGCGGCAGAGTGATGCGAAACGCCTTGGTCCACCACCCCGCGCCTTCCAGCTCCGCGAACTCATACAGGGACGGGTGCACGGATGTAAACGCCGAGGCGAACAGCACCACGGAGAATCCGAGGTTCTTCCAAATGTACAGAAGGATGACCGGCGCGCGCAGCTCCACGCCATCCAGCCACAGCACCCGGGATCCGCCCAAAGCGACAATCGCGCGGTTAATGGCGCCGCCATAGTCAAACATCGTCAGCCAGATCAGCAATATTGCCGAGGAGGGCATCAGATACGGCAGAAGCAGAATATTCCGGAACGGAATGCTCCGTTTTTTCAGCGTTTTGAGCATGGCCGCCAGCAGAAACGCGAGCAGCCAGATCACCGGGGCGCAGATCAGCGACAGCTCCCAGGTATTCTTCATGCCCAGCTGAAACATGGAGTTCTGAATCACCCGCCGGTAATTGTCCAGCCCGACAAACTGATTCTTGAACGTCCCGTCCGTCATGGAGTACCAGATGCCCCCGATGAACGGCGCGACGTAGAACAGCATGAGCCCCGCCCATCCGGGCAGGAGCAGCAGCCATACGATCTTCTTACGATGAAACAAGTTTCTTCCCTCTTTTATTCGTTTTCCAGCCGGATCATCCGCAGCTTGTTGTCCGCTTCGCGGATGAACTGATCCAGCGTCATCTGACCTTCCTGCAGCCTGCTGATCAGGGAGCGGAAGCCGGCATTCTCGTCATCCAGGGCATTATACCGCATCACGTAAATATACGGAAGCAGATTTTCCCAGAAATACGCGAGCGCGGTCTCGGACACGGTGTACTCCTCATACTTCATGTAATTTTCCATATAATCGCGGATCGATTCCACCGTTTCCCGGAGCTCCGCCTTTTCCGCCTCGGTTTCCGCCTCTTCAATCTGCTTTTCCAGGGACGCGATGTCGGCCTCCCGGTCCGCGACATACCGGTCGTAGTTCGGATCCCGGAGCGGCTCATTCAGATCCGCGTACAAAAGATAGTTCCAGGCCCCGTCCACCTGATTCTCCAGCTTGTCGCGGACCAGCTCCGCGGCCAGGTCCGGATACGCGCTGTTGGGGTTAATGATATACACCTGCAAGCTCATCGGGATCACCGGGTCGGTATCCTCCGTCATTTGGATCGGAAAATACTCGTAATTCATGTATTTCGTTCCCAGCCGGTCAATCCAGTCGAAATTCCCGACGCCTCCGCTGCTGCGCGTGATCAGAGAATCCTTCCATACTTCCTGCTCAATGTCCGACCGGACCAGTTCCTCCATCTCAGTCAGATCCAGCTTGCTCCACGCCTCGTACAGCGCCTTGAATTCCGGCGTGTCGAAGCTCAGCTCGCCCTTTGTCGCGTACATCCACTGAGTATAGTCGCTCATCATGTAGTCAAACAGGAAATCCTTGACATTTTCATCTTCCGTCAGCCACAGATCCCGGTACTTTTCCTCAAAATCATCCGCGTAGCGCTGCACGAAATCAAAGAGCTCCATATAATTACCCGGGATATCCTCGCTCGTCAGACCCACTTCCTTCGCGGCGACCGAGTTCCAGCCCCATTCCTCGGAGAATCCTTCCGCGGGCAGCGCGTACACGTGCCCGTCATAGGTCAACGGCTCCTTCAGGTAATCATACAGGCGCTCCGTGTACTCCTTCAGCACCGGCACTTCGTCCAATGCCAGGCAATAGCCCTTTTCCATCATCGGCTCAAAACTCTGGTAATCCACGGATACAACAAAGACATCCACCGTGTCCTCACCGGCCACCAGCGCCTGATTCAATTCCTCCATCGTGCTGGAAAATTCATAGCTCACGTAAACAGCCACATCCGGATGTTCATCCATGAACACCCGCGTGCCTTCGTCCACCCAGCTTCCGTTGACCACCAGTTTCTTCCCGGGATCAAAGTTCTCATCGATTTCCCGGATATACAGGGCGTTATACCCCGGCAGGAACAGGCGCCCGTCATCCATCCAGGCCATTCGGGATCTCAAACCCTGATCCGGAATATAGCCATACTGTTTAACCGTCCCGTCCGCGCTGATGCCCATCAGCCGGTACTCATGCATATACAGAATCAGATCCCGCGCCGGGTCATAAATCAAATCCCGCGCGTCATAATCATCCTTCGGCATCTCAATTTCCACGCCGGTCGGCTGCATCTCGCTGTCATACACCTTCAGCACCGGATAAGTCTCAATGCCCGTATCGCCGTACGCGGTGTCCGCGTCCCAGATCATACCCAGCATCTGCCCGTCCTTGTACGGATACAGCCCCTGAATATGATCCACGGAAAAATGCGTTACGCTTCCATCCGTCAGGCTCCACCGATCCACAAACCACTGATACGGATACTCTATATAGTCGTATCCCCGGACCCAGAGCATGCCGTCCGACACAAAAGCGGAAGAAATGGTCTTCGTGCTGTACTCACCGTTTGCGTCAAAGTACAGGATGTTCCCGGCATCCTGCAGTTTCACAACCTCTTTCGCCTCGGCCTTTTCGCCGTCCACCGCGATTTCATACACCACGGCATTCATGTTGTCCAGCACCAGCAGACGCTCCCCGTCCGTGAGCAGCGAGGTAATGCCGATTTCACTGCCGTCCCGTTCTTCAAAAGCCAGTTCATCCACGTCCATCAGCTTTTCCGTCTGAAGGCGCGTCTCGCTTCCGTCCGCGGGATTCCAGACCCGAAGCTCCCATATGTTTTCATGCTCATCTTCCTCATAGAAAACGCCCCAGAGGTAGACGAGATCTCCCACGGCGCAGACATCATCGATGCTGCTGTTCTGAGTCTCCAGAACCAGTTTCACGTTGTCCGCCCGCGCGCACACGATTCCCAGTGCCAGCATCATCACCAGTGCCAGACAAACGATTTTTTTCATCATCCTTTGCCTCCCGTAACTTTACTCGTTTTCCATCCGGACCATGCGCAGTTTGTTGTCCGCCTCCCGGATGAACTGCTCCACATCGATCTGCCCCTGCTCCAGCCGGTCGATCAGGGTCGAGAATCCGGCATCGCTGTCCCGCAGCACCGTGTATCTCTCGACATACAGATAAGGCAAAATGTTTTCCCGGAAATATTCAAGGCTTTCCTCCGAAATGGTGTACTCTATGCTCTTCATATCCCCTTCCAGATATTCCCGGTTCCAGTCAATTTCTTCCTGAATCTGCGTCTTTTCCTCCTCGGTTTCCGCCTTGGCCAGCTGATCTTCCAGATCCTCGATGTCTTTTTCGTACCGGGCTACCCAGTAATCATAGTCTTCGTTCCGCAGCGGCTCCGTCTTGTCCGAGAACATCACATACTGCATCTGATTTTCCATCGTTTCCATTTGATCGCAGATGTATTCCACCGCCAGGTCGATATGTTCGCTCTTCGGATTGATGACGTAAACCACCGTATTCACCGGAATCACGGGCTCCGTCTCCGCCGTCAGCCGGTTGAAGAATGGCACCATCGCGTAATCATTCCCATCCTGCCCGTCACTCCAGTTGAACTGAGTGACCATATTGCCGATCACGGACAGGATCCCCTCATGCCAGTCGTCCGCGGAAATCCCCGCGCTCACCCGGGCATCCATCTCGGTCGTGTCCAGCTCACTCCACGCCTGATATACGGTCCGGAACTCATCCGTGTCGAACTTGAGTTCCCCCTGTGTCTTTTCCATCCACAGCCGGTAATCGCTCATGATGACATCGAACAGCCGGGACTTGGTCCCTTCACTGAACAGCCACACATCCGGATATTCCTCGGAAATTTCATCCGCGAAGCGCTGGGCGAGCGCGATCAGCTCCAGATCGTTCTTCGGGAGATCCTCCGTCGTCAGGCCGCACTTCTCCGCCTCTTCACGGAACCATTCCCAGCCTTCGCCGTCCGCCTGATACGGAATCGCGTAGATATGTCCGTCATAAGTCACCGCTTCCGTCAGGTACGGATACATCCGGTCCAGATACGCCTTCAGCTCCGGAATTTCGTCCAGCGCCAGGCAGTATCCTTTTTCCATCATGTACTCAAAATTTTCGTAATAGACCATCATCGAATAAATATCCACCGTTTCCTCACCGGAAACCAGGGCCTGATTCATGCTGTCGATGCTGTAATAATAGTCTTCGCTGTTGTACACCGACACATCCGGATGCTTTTCCAGGAAGGCCATCGTGCCCTGATCCATGTATCCGCCGCTGATAACCAGCTTCTGGCCGGGGTCAAAGTTCAGGTCCACACCGCGAACAAAAATCCGGTTCCACTCATTCAGATAAATGCTGTCCCCATTCATGAAGCCCAGCCCGTTGTCGATATAATCATTCGGCACATATCCGACCTGCTTCGTGGTGCCGTCCGCCGACACGCCTGTCAGCTTCAGATTGTCCACATACAGAATCAAGTCATCCTTTTCGTCATACACATAGCTTTGCACATTTCCCCAGGGCAGCTGAATTTCAAACCCCGTCGGGTTCATGTCACTGTCATACGCCCGGAGCACCGGATATTTCAGATACTCCCCGGTATTATGATCAATCGCGGTATCCCAGTTAAAAATCCGGGCCATGATCTGCCCGTCCTTGTAGGCAAAGGCCGCCTGAAGATCGTCGATCTGATAATGTTTCGCGCTGCCGTCCCCCAAGCTCCAGCTGTCGAGGAAATTCTGTTCCGAATTGCTGTAATCATATCCGACCATCCAGAGCCGGTTGTCGCTCACAAAGATCGACGACACATTGATGCTGTTCCATTCACCGTCCTCATTGAACACAAGAGCGTGCGAGCAGTCCTGAAGCTTCACCATTTCCTTCACGCTCACTTGATCGCCGTCCACCACAATTTCAAACACCGTGCCGTCCGACGAATCCAGTGCCATCAGCCGCTCCCCGTCCGTAAACAGGTACCCGATGCCGTACTGAGTCTTTTCGACCGACGGATCCATATGAAGCATCGTCGCTACTTCATCCGATGACGCCAGCATGTCCGACTCCAGTACCGTCACAGTATTGTCCGCGGGGTTCCAGCGCCGCAGCTTGTACTGCCCGGCCAAGGTCTCCTCGTCATACACAGGGCCGAAGAAGTACACCTGATCCCCGATGCCGACGCATGTATCGACATGTTCATTGCTGGCCACACCCAGCGTGCCGCTCAGCGCCATCGCGCTCCCGAGCCCGAGCGCCAGCATCAGAACCACCAGAGCAAATGTCAGTTTCTTCATCATCGTTACCTCCTTGCACTCAAAGGGAATGATACCATAAAAAGCCCCGAAAAAATCCCCTCTGTATATATAGACGCAAAAAGCATGCGATTCGTTACACGTTTTTGAAAATTTAATACTTTTGTAACATTTTACCGGCGAACGAATTCAAAAATGCCGCTCCCCGTTCGGGGAGCGGCAAACATCTTGCACAATATTACTTGTTCAGGATGGTCTTCTCGGTTTCCTTGTCGAAGAAGTGCAGACGGTTGGTATCCAGAGCGATCTTGATCTTGTCGCCGGCGCGGCTGCTGGTGCGCGGATCGACGCGGGCCACGATGTTGCCGTCCTTGCCGGTGGTGGTCAGATACAGATAGGTCTCGGAGCCCATCAGTTCGGTCACTTCCACGTTCACATCCACGGTCGCGGTGGAGAACTCAGCCAGCTTCTCTTCGTCGTCGCTGATGTTCTCAGGACGGATGCCCATGACAACTTCCTTGCCGATGTAGCTCTCGTCGATGAACTTGGAAACCTTGCTGGTCGGAACAACGATCTTGTTGTCGCCGAACTTCGCGACCACATCCTGGCCTTCCTTCTCCAGGGTGACGTCGAAGAAGTTCATCTGGGGGCTGCCGATGAAGCCCGCGACGAACTCGTTGGTCGGATAGTCGTACAGGTTCTGGGGGGTATCCACCTGCTGCACAACGCCATCCTTCATGACCACGATGCGGCTCGCCATGGTCATGGCTTCGGTCTGGTCATGCGTAACATAGATGAAGGTGGTCTGCAGGCGCTGATGCAGCTTGGTGATTTCGGTACGCATCGCAACACGCAGCTTCGCGTCCAGGTTGGACAGCGGTTCGTCGAACAGGAAGACCTTCGGTTCACGCACGATGGCGCGGCCCAGGGCAACACGCTGACGCTGGCCGCCGGACAGAGCCTTCGGCTTCCGGTTCAGCAGGTGAGCGATGTCCAGGATCTTAGCGGCTTCTTCTACGCGGCGCTTGATCTCATCCTTGGGGGTCTTGCGCAACTTCAGGCCGAACGCCATGTTATCATACACGGTCATATGCGGATACAACGCGTAGTTCTGGAACACCATCGCGATGTCGCGATCCTTCGGGGCCACGTCGTTCACCAGCTTGTCGCCGATGTACAGTTCGCCGTCGGAGATTTCTTCCAGACCCGCGACCATGCGCAGGGTGGTGGACTTACCGCAGCCGGAAGGACCGACCAGAACGATAAATTCCTTGTCCTCGATATCCAGCGTGAAATCGCTCACGGCGGTCACGTTGCCGGAATATACCTTGTAGATGTGCTGCAGGGATACACTGGCCATAATTTTTTCCTCCTCAATTTCAGGGCTTTGCCCTGTACTGATTTGTATTATACGCCTTTTTGGCAAAAACGCAATCGTTTTTCCGACAAATTTCACAAATTAATTTTGTGCAATATGCACAAAAATGAGATTTTCCCAAAACGAACACAAGCCGCCTTGCGGCGGCTTGCATTGATATGGAGGATAGGGAGGTCTGACACATTTCGTGTCAGGGGAAAAGTGCCTCCGGGTTCGGGTGGTGGGTTCCTTCCCCCTTCGGCAGGATCATTGTAACTCACTTTTGTGTTCGTTTTGTGAACATTCCCTGATGATTTTCGGAAAGTCAGCCATCCGCTCCCGGAGTAGGCGTCGCGCCCGTTGATTCTTCGGGGCTCGCGATGGTTTCCTCCGCGCCCGGATCGATATTTTCCTCCAGCGGGATCATCGCGGACAGGGTCTTTTCGTCCACCACGCCATTGGCACTGATGCCGTTCGCCTTCTGGAAGGCTTTCACGGCGTTCACCGTGCCGTCGAGCATTTTCCCGGAAACATATCCGGTGTAATACCCCAGTTCGGTCAGCCGCTTCTGCACCCAGTACACGGCTTCGCTCTCGGTGCCCTTTTTCAGTTTCGTCCCGTTCAAAACCGGCGGATTGGAACTGCTGTATTCCGGCTCCGCCGTCGGCACGGGCGTCTCCACCGGAGTCGCGGTCCCCTTCTTCAGCTCCGGCGCCTTCACCGCGTCCCGCAGCTCCGGATCCTTCGGCAGATCCTCGGTAATGGTAACCACCGTGCCCTCGCCGATATTGTCATAGATCCATTTCGCGTCCTCCACCGTCAGGCGGATACATCCGTGGCTGGCCCGGCTTCCGAGCGCCTTATAGCTTTTGATGCTCATCGCGTCAAGACTCACCGCGTTGTAGATCACGGAATGGAACGCAATGGAGGAATTGATCCGTGTCCAGTACCGGGCGTAGCTGTTGCCCCACTTCGGGAACACGCACCAGTTCGCGTGCCGCCCGTTCAGCACCCAGTCCCCGACATCGCTCGGATTCGCCTTCGTGCCCGTGGAGCAGATCATCCGGCGCACCGGCACGGTATACTCCCCGTTTTCATCCCGCCCGTACACCGTGGTCACCTGATTGGTCACGTCCACGGTGATCGCGAAAGGCACCGGCGTCGGCGACGGCGTCGGCTTCGCGGTCGCGTCCGGCATCACGATCTGACCGTCATTGAAGATCAGGTTCCATGTCGTCTCATCCACCTTGCCGGTCGCTTCCAGCCCGTTCTGGGTCTGAATCTTTTTGACCGCGCGCAGCGTCTTCTTGGCAAAATTCCCGCTGATCGGCCCGTCATAATATCCCAGCTCGGTCATCCGGGTCTGCAGCTGTTTCACCAGTTTCCCGCTGGATCCGCTCTTCAGCGTCTTGGTATATTCCACATACTCGTCCGCCATCACCACGCCGTTTTCCGCCGCGGTGTCATTATCATCCACCAGGAAATTGTTCAGGTCCGGCACCGGAGTGGGCGTCGCGTCAGCCACATCCCCGTTTCCCTGCGCCGTGGCGGAATACAGCGCCTCCTGCGTCGCGGGGTCCGCCGCGCCGGTCACCTCCAGCCCGTTCTTTTCCTGAAAGGTGCGAACGCTCTTCTGGGTGGCGCCGAGGAAATTGCCGCTGATCTTTCCTTTATAGTATCCCAGTTCCATCAGCCGGGTCTGCAGCTCCTTGACTTCCTCGCCCTCGGACCCGTATCTCAGCGTCCGGTACTTGGCAGAGAAAATTTTGTTTTGCGTTTCCAGATCCGCCACACCGGTTTCCTCCAGGCCGTAATCCGCCTGGAATTTTTTCACCGCCGCGCGGGTGCCTTCCCGGTACCGCCCGGACAGATTACCGGTGTAGTACTGCAGCTCGGTCAGCCGATTCTGCAGTTCGAGCACATCATCCCCCTCGTCCCCGTACTGCAGCACGCGGGTATCGACGATTTCCTCCTCATCCGGCAGACTGTCCTCATCGGCCTCGGACTCCGTCGCTTCGACATCCGTCAGGGGCGCCACCTCCCCGTCATCCGTGACATCCTCCAACGGTTCGGGTGCGATTTCATCCACGTCCTCCGCGGTTTCCGCGAAGCACGCGACCGCGCTCAGCGCCAGACAAAATACCGTCAGATAACACAAAAACCTTTTCATCGGCTTCACCTCACAGCAGAATCACTTTTATCTTAACATTTTTGTAATTCTTTTGCAAGATTTATATTCGTTTTTTGACAAGAAAAAAGCGGGGTGTTTCCGCACCCCGCATCCATGGCTTTTACTCCGTCTGGCTCTTGTCCGTAAATGTCTTGGACCAGTCCATCGTTTCCTGCTCGCCGTATCCTTCCGGATACACGCCGCTCTGCCGGAGAGCAAAGCCCAGGTCAATATTGAAATTCGTCGTATCGCTCTGCACGGTAAATTCATCCGTGTAGCTCACCAGATCCTCCGTTTCGTTCAGGGAAGACTCGATCAGCGGGATATCCGTCCGTTTCTGCGTGGGCTTCACTTCCGCCGGCGCGGTTACCTTCAGGGTGTACACCGCGGGATAAATATTCCGGAAGAAATACAGCCCGTACTGGTCCGTCTCGGTCTCCGCGACGGTCTCGCCATTGCGGACCAGTTCCACCTTCACATGGGGTACGCCGTATTCCCCGCCGTCCTGCCAGCCGTTGCCGTTCTCGTCCAGCCAGCAATAATCGCCGATGGTCCCCGGCAGCACGCCGCCGATGTTCAGGCTCAGCTGATCCTGCGCCATGCGCACGGTGATCAGATCCGTCTTTCCTTCCCGGCCGTCCGTTTCCTGCACCACGGAGATCAGTCCGGTCTCCAGCCGCTCGTCATCCGGCTCCACCGCCACAATGCCTTCCGGCAATTTCGCCAGAATCCGGAAGGTACCCGGCATCAGGCCGTCAAAGCGCCATGTGCCGTCCTCTCCGGTCGTCACGGTGCTCAGGGTCTCGCCGTTTTCGTTCAGCAGGGACACTTCCGCGCCGCTCAGGTTCTCCACCTGCTCCCCGCGGTCCACCCAGACCTTACCGCCAAGCGCGGTATACCGGACCACGCCCATCTTCAGGTCGGTCTTTTCCTCGCCTTCCGTCAGGGGGATCCCCGTCATGGTCAGCTGGTTTCCGGCCTTCGTAAAGGTGCTGTCCCCATCCGGGGCGGCGTCCGACCGGTCATCCAGCGTGTAGGTGACGGTGAAGGTCCCCGGCACCAGTCCTTCAATGCCGAAATACCCGTTCTCATCCGTCGCGAGATTCGCGAACACGCTGTTCGTTTCCTCATCCGTCAGGGTGATGATGTATCCGGACGGCGTCTGCTCGCCCTCGTCCATCTTCCCGTCGTTGTTTTCGTCCAGCCAGACCTGCCCGCTGAGCCTGGCGGGAATCACCGCGCCAATGCTCTGCCCGGTCCACTGCGCGCCCATCGCGACAGCGAGATCCGCTGTCTGGTCATTCTTTCCGGCGCTCACCGGCAGGGTCGTCCCGGTCACCCGGCCCGTCACCCGGCCATCCGGCAGGGTCACGCGCAGCTTGTAGGTGTCCGGACGGATATTTTCAATCAGGAAGGATCCGTCCTCCGCGGTCGTGACGGTCACTTCCGTCAGATCCGTCCGGGAGGGCGTCAGGGTGATCACGGCGCCGGACAGCGTCTGATCGTCCGTATCCTGTGAGCCGCTGCCGTTGTGATCCTCAAACACCGTGCCGGAAATCCGTCCCAGCGTCAGCGCGCCGCAAACAGGCGCGTCAATCACGTCCGCGGTCTTGATCGTAAAGGTTTCGCCGGTGGCCGTGCCGTTTTCGCCGGTCACGGTATTGCCGGTCGCGAACACCGTGTCCGCCGGCAGCGTGTAATTCAAGGCATACTCACCCGGCATCACTGCGTCGAACAGGAACGCGCCGTCCTCGCCGATCACGGCCTCAAAGGCGGCCTCGCCCTCAGCGCTGATCAGGCGCACCGTCGCGCCGACCATGCCGGTCTCCCCGCTGTCCATGGTTCCGTTGTCATTCGCGTCCGCGTACACCGTGCCGCGAACCGTCGCCGGACGAATCATGCCCGCGTCCTTGCCGGTCACATCCGTGCCCAGCGGCACATCAAACGCTTCGGAGTATCCCTCGCCACCCGTCAGGTTCAGCATAATGTTGCCGTCCCCGAGCTTGGTGAAGGCGTACCCGGTCTTCGCCGTCATCTTCAGGCTGTACTTTCCGGGCACAAGGCCGGTAAAGCTGTACACGCCCTTGGCAGTTGTCTTCTTCTGATCCACGGTGTTGCCGCTTTCATCCAGCAGCGTCACCACAATGCCCTGGGTCACCTTCTCGCCGCCGCTCAGCGTCGCGGAGAAGTCATCATCCTCATACACCGTACCGCTGACGGACCCGTAATAGATCGCGCCCACATTGACTTCATAGGTTCCGCCATCGGCGATCGTCACGCCCTTCAGGAAATTCTCCCGCCGGTTATCGCGCGCCTGATAATGGTTCCCCGCGGCGTCATCCACCGTCACGGTGAAATTGCTTCCGTCATCCGGCAGCACCGCGCGGATCGTGTATGTATTCCCGCGGAGCCCGCTGAGCGTGTATTTTCCGTCTTCCCCGGAATACACCACCGCGATTTCTTCTCCGGTATTCTCCTTGATCGCGGTCACCTTGACGCCCGCGAACGGAAGTTCGCCCTCGTCATACAGACCGTTATAATTCACGTCCAGCCAGCAAATGCCGCTGACGCTGCCGGTCCATGTGAACCCGATGTTTTGATCGGTTTCACTCTGACCGTCATTCATGTCCAGTGCCTTGGTCTGCTTCGTCTTTCCTTCCGCCGTGAACACGGAACGATTCTTCCCGCCCGTCTTGCTGTAGCGGGTGAACATCATCCCGTCCGGCGCGTATCCGGTTAAATCATAGAATCCCGGGCGCATATTGGTCACAAGCCAGTCACCGTTCGCGTCCGTATACACTTCAAAGACCAGACCGTTCTTCTGTCCGGACAGGGTAATGTGAGCGCCGGCCACCTTCGGCTCGCCGTCTTCCATGACGCCGTCGCCATCCTCGTCCAGCCACACGGTTCCGCTGACCGACACCGCTTCCTGCAATCCGACCCCGCGCTCCACGGTTTCACCCGCGGAAACCGTGATCGCCGTGCTGTCCTGCGTGCCCGAATTCCAGAAGCCCATCATGTTCTGGTCCAGGCCTTCCTTCGAGCTTTGCCGGCTGAAGCACCACTCTTCCGGCAGGATCACGCGCACTTTGTAGGTTCCGGGGGTCAGCCCGCCCAGGGTGATCTCCCCCGTCTCGCCGGTCTCCCCGCCGGTCACCGCAGTGCCGTCTTCATCCACGATGTACACGCCGACACCGGCAATGCCTTCCTCGTGATTGCCCTGTTCGCCGTTACTGTTCTTGTCTTCAAACACCTGAATCCGGAACGCGCCGGTGTCCGCCGTCGCGGCCTGCACCTCGAAATCCGGCACGGCGGTCACTTCCGCCGTGGGCACGGGGGTCATGGCCAGCACAGGCGTCGCCACGGGCTCCAGAGACACCACCGCCGCGACCGTAGCCGTTTCCACCAGGTCCTCGACATGAATGTCATCTTCCTCCGGCGCGGCGGTCTCCGCCGGGGTTTCCTCCTGTGGCGCCTCCGTCACCGGCACCGCCGCCACGGTTTCCTCCGTCAGGCGGGGCAGGAAAATCGGCACGGTCACACTGCCGGTCGTCATGTCCACCGTCACCCGGGCGTCGGACAAATCCCATCCGGCGTCAAAGGTTTCCGGAAGGGGTTCCAGCGTCACCGGTCCGGATCCGGACACATTCAGCGTTTCTTCCCCGGCACGGATCGTTCCCGCCTCCAGGCCGCCCTGCAGCACACGGAATGCCCCGGAGACCGGCACTTTTTCCGTCGTGCCGTTCTCCGTCTCCATCAGACCGCGAAGATATACTCCCAGCGTCATCACATCCGCCCGCGCGGGCACGACAATGCCCAGTACCAGCACTACCGCCAGCGCGAGCATGCACAAACGGGTCCATCGTTTCATGATCCCGAATTTCCTCCTGCCTCGTTCTGCTTCTTTCCTCAGTTCTCCGTCAGCTTCACGCTGTGGCGGAACTTGTCATACACATTGTCCACATAGAATTCCGTATATCCCCGCGGATACGAAACGTGGAGGGTGTACAGCGTCTTGTCCACACAGGCCACGATCATCCGGCCCGCGATTTCCGCGCCGGTCTCCTTGACCACCGCCTTGTAGTTGGCGTACACGCCGGTCGTGCCCAGGAAAGTCCGCTCCGCGGTGTTGGAGGGCGAGAAACTGCTCAGGTCTCCGCTGCCGCTCAGGGTGTCCAGCATCCCCTTCACTTCCCTGGTCAGCTCGCTCTTGGTATACTGCTTGTTGACCGGCACCGTGCGCACCGTCAGCGTGGCGGCATAGTCCATGGACGGGTCCGGGTTCGTCAGCGTATAGGAGTCGCTCACGCTCTCATCCACCGTCCATCCGCTGGGCGCCTCAAAGGTCATATGCAGCGCGGACGCTTCGTATGTCACATACGTGAAGGACAGCGTCGGCAGCGGCGTGGGAGTCGGCTTGTCCACCGGGTCAATGACCACAGGCGTCGCGCCGGCGTATTCGCTCTGCATGACGGGTGCCGCTGTCGCGACAGTTTCCGTGTCGCTGCCGGTTTCCTCCCAGTCCCCGCCTTCCTCGCTGGAGGGGTCATAGGAGCCGTCATCATAGTTCGTCTCTTCGGTATCGTCGCTCGTGGCTTCCACCACGGCCGAACCGAACAGATCCTGCACCGCTTCCGTTTCGGTGGCTTCGGTCTGCCGGTCCGCCGGCAGGGTTGTGTCAAACACTTCTTTCTCCTGACAGGCCGTCAGAAGCAGGGCGCACACCGCCAGCAGCAGACACAGCGTTCTTTTCTTCCACATGATCAGAACCTCCCATTTTTTATTATTCCGCGTCATCGGTATACCGGGGATGATACACCCGCCGGTCCAGAGCAAATATTCTTTCGCTGAAGGCGCCTTCCGGCGTCTTCTCCCACGCGCTTTTGAAGGTATTCATCCGCGCGTCCATCATGTCAATCCAGTGCAGAGCCTCCGCCTCCGGAAACATCGGCGGGCGCGGGCCTCCGTATTCCGCCTCACCATGATGGCTGAGCAGCATATGCTCCAGAAGCAGCACCGGCTCACCGGTCACGCCGGTCTTTTCCGCCGCGTCGTGCAGAAGCGTGATCCCTCTCACAATGTGCCCCACCAGCAGTCCGTCCCGCGTATAGTCGGTCACATTGCCGCTCCGGTCGCTCTTCATTTCCTCCAGCTTGCCCAGATCGTGCAGAATCACGCCGGCCAAAAGCAGATCCCGGTTCAGCCAGGGATAAATTTCCATCGATGCTTTGGCCAGGCGGAGCATATCCGTCGTGTGATGCAGAAGACCCGCGTGCTCCGCGTGATGCATCCGCTGCGCCGCCGGAAAGTAATCCAGCCGGTCCCCGGCCATATTCAGCATTTCCCGCGTCAGCTTTTTCAGAGATTCACTCTGAAAGCTTTCCACGGTGTCCTCAATTTCCCGGCGCATGTCCTTCGGATCCCGGGGCGCGCTGGGCACGAGTTCCTTCAGGTCCACCGGATCCTCCGGATTCGTCTCCCGCCACTGCTCAACCCGGAACTGAAGCCGGCCGTTGTATTCCTGCACCCGGCCGCGCACCTTGATGGGATTCCCCGCCTCAGGCATCGGCCGGAGCCCGTCCCAGTTCCAGATCTTGGCATTGATCTCGCCGCTCCGGTCCCCCAGGTTCATGTCCACATATTCCCTGCCGTTCTTGTCCGCCTTCTTCTCGGCGCCGCGAACCATCAGGAACCCGGTGAACTCACTTCCGTTCTGGAGCTGGCAAACCATGTATTTCTCCATTCTGTCTCCTCTGTATTAAAACGGCGCGTCGCCGTATTGATCCTGTTTCGCCAGGTTCGCGAATGTCGTCCGCTCGCTGATCCAGGCCAGCTTCACGGTCTTCAGGGGGCCGCTGCGCTGCTTGGCGATATTCACTTCCGCGATGTTCTTGTCCTCCGTGTCCGGATTGTAATACTCCTCGCGGTGCAGGAACATCACCACGTCCGCGTCCTGCTCAATGGAGCCGGAATCGCGCAGATCACTCAGCATCGGGCGCTTGTCGATCCGGTCCTTGTTGGCGCGGCTCAGCTGCGCGCACGCGATGATCGGAATCTTCAGTTCCAGCGCGATCGCCTTGAGCTGGCGGCTGATTTCCGCCACCTCCAGCTGCCGGCTTTCCACCCGGCCATCCGCGTGCATCAGCCCCAAATAGTCAATCAGTACCAGATCCAGCCCGTGATCCATCATCAGCCGCCGGCATCTGGACCGCAGCTGACTGGGCGTCAGTCCCGCCGTATCATCCAGATACATCGGTGCCTCGGATATCGGCCCCAGCGCGTCCGCCAGCCGGCCCCATTCCTTGTCATCCAGCACGCCCCGGCGCACCCGCTGCATATCCACCTGCGCCTCGGAGCACAGCACGCGCATCATGATCTGCTCCCGCGGCATTTCCATGCTGAACACCGCCACGGTTTTACCTTTCACAATGCTGGCATGGCTCGCGATGTTCATCGCGAAAGAAGTTTTACCCATGGCCGGGCGAGCGCCCACAATGATGAGTTCGCCGGGATGCAGCCCCGTCAGCGTATTGTCCAGATCGATAAACCCCGTCGGCACGCCGGACAGTTCGCCATGCAGCATGGCCAGCTCTTCGACCTGCCGGTAGGTATTCGCCAGCACCTCCCGCGCGGACTTCAGCGTGTCCCCGCCCGTGCGCTTCATGACCAGGTCAAAAATTTCCTTCTCCGCGACCGCCATGACTTCCGGCACCGGGCGCTGCTGGGTATAGGCTTCCTGACCGATCCTCTGGCTCGCGGCGATCAGCTTGCGCAGCGTGCTTTTCTCCGCCACAATGTCGATATACGCGTCCGCGTTCGCCGTAGTCGGAACCGAGCTGTCCAGCCGCATCAGATACGCGGCGCCGCCCACGCCCGCAAGCGACCCGATGCGGCCCATTTCCGCCACCATGGTCGTCAGGTCAATGGGCTTATGCTCCCGGGCCAGGTTCGCCATCGCGCGGAAGATTTCCTGATGTTCCGGCTGATAAAAATCCTCCGGCATCAGGCGCTCCATCGCGCGCATGACCACGCCTTCATCCTGCATCATGGCGCCCAGCACGCTGATCTCCGCCTCCGGGCTGTTGGGTGGAACCATACCCCGGATTTGTCCGTCGTTCTGTGCCATTGCCCGCTCCTTTATTTCTCCAGCGGCTCAACCCGCAGTTTCATCTTCGCGCTCACGCCCGGATACAGCCGGACGGTGATTTCCCGGTCCCCCACCTCGCGAATGGGATCACCGATATCCACCTTGCGCTTGTCCACGGCAATGCCGTACTCTTTCTCCAGCGTCTCCGCCACCTCGGCGGCCGTCACGCTGCCATACAGGCGTCCGCGCTCGCCGCACTTGATCTTCAGATGAACCATCTTCCCGCGAATGGAATCCGCCTTCGCGTTCGCTTCCGCCAGCGCCTCGGCATCCCGGGCGTCCTGCGCGGCGCGCTTCTTGCCGATTTCCTTGATCGTCCCGGCAGTCGCTTCCGCGGCCAGCCGCTGCGGGAAAAGGAAGTTCCGGGCGTATCCGTCGCTCACATTGACGATCTCATCCCGTTTTCCGATATTCTTTACATCCTTCAGCAATACTACTTTCATGCCGTTTTCCTCCTGCCCCGCTGCCGGGGCTTCCGCCCCTTCGCACAAATATTCAACTTATATTCTATCCCATACGCCCGTAAAAATCAAGCTTTCTTCGCTTCTGCTCCGCCCGTTGCCGGGGACTTGCGGTTTTTCTCCGCTTTGGATAGAATCATATTCACAGAAAGGAAGGATGACCCATGATTGATTATCCCGTGGAAACCCTGCTCGATACCCGCTTTGTGAAGGTCTTTGACCTGCAATATGCCCCCGGCCGGCATTATTTCGACGCGACCCGGCGGGACCGCGCTTCCCTCGTCGCCGCCATGAGCGATGAAGCCTTCCGCGCCATGGTGCCGGACGCGGTTTCCCTCTGCGTCGTCTGGCATGAGGATGGTCAGCCGGACAAAATGCTTCTGAACCGGGAATACCGGTATCCCCTCGGACAGTATGTGCTGAGCGTCCCCGCCGGTCTGATTGACCCCGGCGACCGGGGAACGAACCGGGCGGACGCCGTCCGCTCCGCCGCGATCCGGGAATTATATGAGGAAACCGGCATTACCTTTCGTGATCCGGACCGGTTCACCCTCATTCACCCCTGCCTCTTTTCCTCCCCGGGGCTGACGGACGAGTCCAACGCCATGGCACGGCTGGACCTGTACGGTCACGCGGAGGCAGAACTGACGCAGTCCCACGCCGAAGCAACAGAAAAGTTTGAAGGTTTCCGTTTTGTCACCCCGGAGGACGCGCAAGCCCTCATGGCGAATGAGCCGATCTCGGTCTACACCTGGATCGGTCTGGCGGCTTTTCTGCAAAAATCCGAACATTAACGAACTCATTTTGCTTTCTCAATTTGAATGTTCGTGTTTTTGACTCCTCTGTTTTTCGTCCGTTCCGGTCTGAATTCTTCCGTTTTTCCTCATTTTTCGCTTCCCTCTTGACAAAGGGGAATTCCGGGCATAGAATATCGTCAATGTTCGGATTTCCGGGCAGATGAAATGAAAAACAGGAGGGCCGGTCTGTTATGGAAAAGCGGGAACAGTTATACGAAGGAAAAGCCAAGAAGGTCTTCGCCACGGATGATCCGACCGTGGTGCTCGTCTCCTACAAGGATGACGCGACCGCCTTCAACGGTCTGAAAAAGGGAACCATCGAGGGCAAGGGCGTCATCAATAACCGGATGAGCAATTTCCTCATGAAGATTCTGGAAAAGGACGGAATCCCCACGCACTACATCGAAGAGCTGAACGACCGGGAAACCCTGGTGAAAAAGGTCTCCATCGTCCCGCTGGAAGTCATTGTGCGCAATGTGGCCGCCGGCAGCCTGTCCAAGCGTCTGGGTCTGCCCGAAGGCACCCCGCTCCGCAAGCCGGTCATTGAATACTGCTACAAGGATGACGCGCTGGGCGACCCGATGGTCAATGAGTATCACATCGCCGCCATGGGCTGGGCGGATGATGAAACCATGGCGCAGATCGCCTCCTACGCCCTGCGCATCAACGAGCTCCTGCTCGCCTACTTCAAGTCCGCCAATGTGGACCTGATCGACTTCAAACTGGAGTTCGGCATCACGACCGACGGTCAGCTGGTCCTCGCCGATGAAATCAGCCCGGACACCTGCCGCTTCTGGGACAGCGAAACCCATGAAAAGCTGGACAAGGACCGTTTCCGCCGGGATCTCGGCGGCGTCGAGGAAGCATATCAGGAAATGCGCAACCGTCTCGGTTTCTGATTCAGACATACGCAAACGCGGGCACCCGTTCGGGTGCCCGCGTTTGAATATTCAGATCAGCGTTCCGCTCGCGACGCCTTCATACCCTTCCGTCACCGGGTCATGGGATTTCCGGCTCTGCACCGTCAGGATCTTTCCTTTCCGGCTCAGCAGCATGTCAAACCCGCACGGCGCCTTCCCGACGGCAAAGCACCGGATCCGGAGCTGATTTTCCGCGGCCATGCCGGCCGATACCAGCGCCGGCACCTCCGGCCATCCCGGATAATCCGTCCGGAGCGTCCTTCCGCGCTCAAAGGGAAGCTCCGCACGGCCCCGGGCGTTTTCATAAACCAGGCAGGCTTTTTCCACCTTCATGGTTTTCAGCCCCAGCTGATTCCCCTCCGGAAAAACAAACTCCCCGGTTTCCAAATCCGGCGCGCTCTGCGCATCCGGCACGCCCCGGGTTTCCCGCTCGTACACTTTCGGCGCCATATCCTCCGTTCCGAGATACGGGTACACTTCTTCAAAAAACGCGTCATAAATCCGCTGCACCCCGCAGGGGTCCAGCCGCGTGTCCGCGATGGTGCTCATCACAGCGTTTTTCTCCGGGCAAATGATCGCCAGCTGCCCGCCCAGCCCGTACATGGCCCAGCCCGCGCGGGTCATCCAGCACTGCCAGCCGTATCCGTACTGTTCCTCTTCATTGGCCTGGAGCACGGTATCGATCTGCTTTCTGCCCATCTCCCGCACATACCATTCCGGCACGAGCCCCTCGCCGCCGTTCAAAAGGCATACCGCGACCCGGTGCAAATCCCGCAACGACATGCAAAGGCCCGTCCCGCCCTGACATTCTCCGGATGGATCCCTCAGCCAGAAACGGTCATCCTCGCATCCCAGCGGTTCCAGCAGACGTTTTTCCAGAAAGCTCAGCACATTCTTCCCGCTCACGCGGTGCACCAGTGCCGCCAGCGCCTGCGAACACCCCGTATCGTAATAGAACACCGTGCCCGGTTCATGCGTGGGCGTGCCGGTGAAAAAAGTCTTCGCCCAGTTTTCGTCCACACCTTCGCGGTAGGTCGTCCACCGATAGCAGGTCGCCATCCGGAGCATGTCGCGGATTGTGAGATTTCTCAGCCGCTCGTCCGCGTCCCCGGGCGTCCAGTCCGGAAAATAATTCACGATGCAATCATCAAGGTTCAGCTTCCCGTCCTCGATCAGCATGCCCACGGCAATGCCGGTCATGGTCTTGCTGACGGAATACATCCGATGCGGCAGTCCTTCCCGGAAAGGCGCGTAATACGCACGGGCCTTTTCCTCCCCGCCGGCGGTCAGGATCAACCCATGCATATTCACATCTTCCCGTTCCAGACGGGCCATCATATTTTCCACCCGGACGGACAGATCCACCGCGTTCACTCTCCCTTTTCCTTTTTCAGAATGCTGTCTTCCAGATTCACCGTATCGGAAAAATCCGCCGCGTCGGCCTCTCTCACGCCGTTCACCTGCAATTCACCGCGCCACAGCGCCATGAACAGCCTCGCGATCCGCCGCGCGCCCCGCTGATGCAGGTGGCTGTTGTCCGCAATGCCTTCCGGATAATTCGGTGTCCCGGCCGGCATGTGGCAGTACAGCAGTTTCGTGCCTTCCACGCCTTCCCGCTGAAAATCTTCCATCGTCGCGGCTTCCAGATCAATCAGGCGCACATTTTCCTTCTCCGCGAACGCCCGCATGGACGCCGGATAATCCTGATGCGATGCCTGCAGCACGCCCTGATCGTCAAAAATTCTCCGGGCGATCGGGGTCACGAGCACCGGCGTCGCGCCGTGCTTCCTCGCCACATCCAGATACATTTTCAGATATTCCGGGAAGGTCCCCCATGCCGTGGTATACCGGGACGGATCCTGACTCTTTTCGTCGTTATGGCTGAAGGAGATCAGCAGCGTGTCCCCTTCGCGGATGCACCGGTCGATGTTCTCCAGCCGGCGCTCATCCACAAAGCTCTTGCTGCTCCGCCCGCTGACAGCCAGATTTTCCACAAAAATATTGTCCTCGAGAAGGGGCTGCACCGCCTGCCCCCAGCCCATCATCGGGGCCTGATCCGGGCGGTAATTCGTCATCGTGGAGTCCCCGCACATGAACCATGTCGGCACCCTCCGGTCCGGACGCCAGCCGTCCGCTCCGCCCATCACCTGAGCAACAGTGAACTCGCTCGCCTCGTCCTCCGTCAAAATCTTCTGTTTCGGATGGCGCAGGCTCAGATCCGCGCGCGCGCCCGTGGTCGCGTACTCGGCGTACCGCTCCGTGACCACCTTTTCCTCATCCCAGTCCCGGAAGCCGTCCGGCGCGACGCACGCGTCCATTTCACACTCCAGGAATACGGTCCGCGCGAAGCGCCGCCACGGGCGGCCCAATGCCGCCATGCGGTCCCCGCATTCGCCGGTCAGATGGCACTTGTGAAACACCATGCCGTAAGGCTGCTCCTCGGGGGTATTGGCCGCGGTATACCACCCGCCGCGCGCGTTCATCCGCAGCTCGCACCTTTCAAACCAACACCGGTACGGGCCGAAGATAAAGTCCACATCCCCCTGAATCAGACAGTCCTCAAAATACTGCCGTGACCGGGTCGGCAGGGAATCCGGCACATGCGGCACCCACTCGCACCGGTTCAGTCTGGGCGCGATGAAATTTTCCACCATGGGCATCACCGGCGCGCACAGAAGCGTATCCTGATGCGCGATCATCCGGCACTTCCGCCACACGCCGCGATCTCCGGCCGCATACACCGCGACCGCCTGACCCACGTCCCGGCCGTCCCCGGCGTCATTGCGGATGGTCAGATTTTCGACCTCCACATCCCGCCCGGTCACGATCAGGGTAAAGGAGCGGAAGGTTCCCTGTTCCCCGCCGAGCCCGTCCCGGTCCTTCGCGCAGGCGCTGAAGGTCAGAACCGTATTTTCCGGATCCTCCCCGATCACACGCAGATTATCCTTGTAAATCACCACGCGCTCATTGTATACCCCGGCACGAATGAGCAGTATAGTCGGCGCCCGCTCGCCCGAAGGCACCGCGTCCACCGCCGCCTGAATGGAAGTAAAATCACCGTTCCCGGTCTGATCGACAATATACATGCTTTCTCCTTTATTCCGCCATCAGGGCATCCGCCAGCGCATCCAACTGCGCGCGGCTGTCATCGTTCAGCACGGAGACAATCTTCACCGCGGGCTCGAGGAAAGTCAATTCCTTGCTGCCTTCCAGCAGGGCCTTCATACCCTTGACCGCCATCGGCGCCCAGGATCCGTTCTCAATCAGCCCGATGGTCCGTTTCTGATAGTTCCGCTCGGTCAGACTCTGAATAAATTCTTTCATGAAGGGGAAGATGTCCGCGTTATACGTCGTGGTCGCCAGCACCATCTTTCCGTACCGGAACGCGTCCTCCACGGCCTCAGCCATGTCGCACCGTGCCAGATCGTTCACCGCGACCTTCGGGCATCCGCGCGCCTTCAGCTTCTCCGCGAGCAGCTCCGCCGCTTCCTTCGTATGTCCGTACACGGAGGTATAATTGATCACGATCCCTTCGCTTTCCACCCCGTAGGTGCTCCAGGTCTGATACAACCCGAGATAGAAGGAAAGATTCTCATCCAGCACCGGCCCGTGCAGCGGGCAGATCACATCGATCTCCTTCCCCGCCAGTTTCTTCAGCACAGCCTGCACCTGCGGACCGTACTTCCCGACGATGCCGAAATAATATCTCCGGGCTTCGCACGCCCAGCCATCATCCTCGTCCGGATCCACGATGTCCGTCGCGCCGAACTTGCCGAACGCGTCCGCGGAGAACAGCACCCGCTCCGTCCGGTCATAGGTGAACATGACCTCCGGCCAGTGCACCATGGGCGCGGTTACAAATTCCAGCTCGTGCGTCCCGAGACTCAGAATTTCCCCGTCCTTCACAATCTTCCGGTTCTTCACCGCATCCGCGCCGAAGAACTGATCCATCATCTGGAACGCTTTCGCGGTCGCCACAACCTCCGCTTCCGGCCAAGTCTCCAGAAAGCGCGTGATATTCGCGCTGTGGTCGGGTTCCATATGCTGCACAATCAGATAATCCGGCGTCCGCCCGCAAAGTGCCTCCGCCAGATTCTTCAGCCATTCCTCCCCGAACCGGACTTCCACCGAGTCCATCACGGCGATTTTGTCGCCCAGAATCACATAGGAATTGTACGCCATTCCATTCGGCACAATATACTGACCTTCAAACAGGTCGATCTCATGATCGTTCACACCGATGGGTAAAATATCTTTTTTGATCATCCGGAAAACCTCCCGTATTTTTTTCAGGTTTTATTATATCGAAATCCATCGGAAAAACAAGCAGAAAAAGGAAAAAGCCATCCGCAAAAAGAATAGTATAGGGAAACCCCGCAGAAAAGCCCCGCCCCCGGCGGGTTCGATCGGAGGAATTGCATGACGGAGCCGCTGATCAGCGTCGTGATCCCGGCTTATAAGGTAGAAAAACGCCTGGATGCCTGCGTCGCAAGCGTATGCGCGCAAACCTGGAAAAATCTCGAAATTCTGATCATTGACGACGGAAGCCCGGACGAAACGGGCGCTGTTGCCGACGCCTGGGCCGAAAAGGATCCCCGCGTCCGTGTCGTTCATCAGGAAAACGGCGGCGTCGCCGCCGCGCGAAACCGCGCTTTGGATCTGGCGCGGGGCGAGTGGGTCCGCTTTGTGGACGCGGATGATACCCTTCCGCCGGACTCGATTTCCCTTTTGTACTCCCGGGTTTCCCGGGAAGGCAGCGACCTCGTCATCGCGGGATACGAGCATCAGGTGGGCGACCTCTGTCACGCCTTTAACCTCGCGCACCGGGATGACACAATCGCCGTGGATGAATATCTTCGTTTCCTGAATCCCTACGCGAATTCTTTTTTCTGCGGTGTTCTGTGGAACAAGCTCTTCCGGCGGGCTCTGATTGAAAGCCAGCATGTCCGCTTTGAAAGCGGGCTGACCTTCGGGGAAGATTTCCTTTTCGTCTGCAATTATCTGCACGGTGCGGAAAAGGTTTCCTTCTCCACGGATACGGTGTACCGCTACATCCGCCATCCGGACAGCATGACCTTCTCCCAGACGCGGGACAGTCTCCGCCATCCGAAGCGAAATTTTGACGTAAAATTGCGTCTTTACCGGGGGCTGAAGGAACTGTATCAGGTCCGCGGTGTCTATCCCGAATACCGGCGGACCCTGTGGCTGTACATGATCCGCTTTACTCTGAATCAATAAAAAGGATGATCGTCTTGAAACACACACGCGCAAAGGTCTGGAAAGGCTCCCGGCAAAACCGGTCCTCCCTTCTCCGGGAAAAGTGGAAAGAGGCCATGGGCAGCGTCCTGCCTATCTGTCTCATCGTCATCGTGCTGTGTTTCCTGCGCGTTCCGATGCCCAGCGACGCCCTGTCCGGGTTCATTCTGGGGTCGGTCATGCTCATCGTCGGCATGGGTCTGTTCAACCTCGGCGTGGACATGGCCATGACCCCGATCGGTGAAGCTGTCGGCGGCGCGCTGACCAAAAGCCGGAAAACCTGGCTGATGCTCCTTTGCGGTTTCCTCGTCGGCTTCCTGGTGACCCTGGCCGAGCCGGATCTGACCGTGCTGGCCTCGCAGGTCCCGGCCATCCCGAGCGGGGTGCTGATCGCCTGCGTAGGCATCGGCGTCGGAATCTTCCTGATGCTGGCGCTCCTGCGCATTCTGCTGGGCATCCCGCTGAAACTGCTCCTTTTCATTTCCTACGGGCTGATCTTCCTGCTGGCCTGCTTTGTGCCGGACGGGTTTCTTGCCGTGGCCTTTGACTCCGGCGGCGTGACCACCGGTCCGATGACGGTTCCGTTCATCCTCGCGATGGGCGCCGGCGTTGCCGGCATGCGTGCGGATAAGGGCGCGGAAAATGACTCCTTCGGTCTGGTCGCGCTGTGCTCCGTGGGGCCGATTCTTTCGGTCATGCTGCTGGCCATCGTCTTCCATACCCAGGACGGCGCCGCTCAAGCCATTTCCCTCACAGAAGCGGAAACCTCCGTGGACCTCTTCGGTCATTTTCTGTCCGCGATTCCGGACTATATGGGAGAGGTCGCCCTGGCCCTGTTGCCGATCATCGTCTTTTTCCTCGTGTTCCATTTCACCATTCTGCACCTGTCCGGCGAAAAGCTGATTCGGATCTTCGTCGGTCTTATTTATACCTATGTCGGTCTGACCCTCTTTCTCACCGGCGTGAACGTCGGGTTTCTCCCGGTCGGATACTTTCTCGGTCAGAGCCTCGCGACTTCCCGGTATCTGCTGATTCCGCTGGGCATGCTCATGGGCTGGTTCGTCGTCTCGGCAGAGCCCGCGGTCGCGGTACTGAATCAGCAGGTATATGAAATGACCGCGGGCGCCATCCCCAAGAAAGCGCTGAGCCTGTCCCTGTCTGTGGGCGTCAGTCTCTCGGTCGGGCTCTCCCTCTGGCGGGTGGTCAGCGGCACATCGATTCTGACCCTGCTGATTCCCGGGTATCTGCTGGCATTCGTCCTGATGTTCTTCACGCCCCCGGTATTCACCGCCATCGCGTTCGACTCCGGCGGTGTGGCCAGCGGCCCGATGACCAGCACCTTCCTGCTCCCTCTGGCCATGGGCGCTTGCGAAGCGCTGGGCGGGGATATGGTCCGGGACGCGTTCGGCGTGGTCGCGCTGGTCGCCATGACCCCGCTGATTGCGATTCAGGTGCTCGGTATCATCTCCCGCCGCCGTGAGGCGAAAGTGGAGACCGCGCCGCTCCATGAAGAAATTATTGACCTGATGTAAGGAGGAAAGGCGGATGACAGATCTTCTCATTCTGATCATACCCCGGGAACTGACCGACGGGTATGGCGTCTTCCTGCGGGACGCGGGGCTCCGCTCCGTGACGTCCTTTCCCTGTCAGGGCACGGCCAGCCCCGGCATTCTCAGCCGTCTGGGACTGGAACGCAATGAAAAAACCCTGATTTACTCGATGATGGATTCCCGGGACGCGGACAAAATCATGCGCCGCTGCGTCTCGGATATGGGGCTGAACATGGCCGGCAACGGCATCGCGATGCGCGTACCGGTTCAGGCGGTGGGCGGCGAGTCCGCCCTCAAAGCCCTGACGGAAAATATGCCCCTGCGGCGAGATGAGGTGAAGGAAATGGATCAGAAAGTGGAATTCCCCTGCGTGCTGGTGGTTGCCATTTGCGAAAACGGACATTCGAGTGAAATCATGGACGCCGCGCGCGGCGCGGGCGCCGGCGGCGGCACGGTCGTGCACGCCAAGGGTACCGCCGGTCCCCTGAGTGAGAAATTCCACGGTATCGCTCTCGCGGAGGAAAAAGAAATGGTCCTGATTCTCCTCTCCCGTGCGAATCGGGATGCCGTCATGCGCGCCGTGATGGATCAGGCCGGCATTCAGTCCCCCGCGCACACCGTGCTCTTCGCTCTCCCCGTGGAAAGCGTCGCCGGTCTCCGCAGTCTGATGCCCGACGAAGAATAACAGAATCCCAAATCAAAAAGGAGGAGCACTCGCTCCTCCTTTTTTATGTCACATGCGGATGCTGACTGTAATCAAATCCTCATCCTTCGAACTGTGCCCGGCCATGATGATGAACTCCCCGGGTTCAACAACCCGCGTTTCGTCCGGAAGCACCACCGTAAACGCTTCGGGATTCAGTTTCACCTGTACTGTCTTTTCTTCCCCATCGGTCAAAGACACCCTTTGGAATCCGGCCAGGTTCTTCACCGGGCGGATGACCGAGCCCACCGGGTCCTGTACATAGCACTGCACAACCTCCGCGCCGTCCTGCCCGCCGGTATTCTTCACCCGGACGGACACTTCCATCTTGTCCGGGTCAAATCTCAAATCCGCATATTCAAATGTTGTGTAGCTCAGCCCCTCACCAAAGGCGAACAGCGGGGTCTTCGGCAGATCCACATATTTTCCGCCGTGCCATCCGGGCAGATGGTTGTAATACACCGGCAGCTGACCGGAATGCCGCGGGAAGGAAATCGGCAGTCTCCCGGCCGGATTGATTTCGCCGAAAATGGCCTCGGCCACTGCCTGTCCGCCGAACATACCCCCGTTGAACGCGCAGATAAACGCGTCGGACTCCTCCGCCACCTGTACCGCCGACAGGGGCTTGGTGGCAATCAGCACGCTGACAATCGGCTTACCCAGCGCCTTCAGCCGCCGGAACAGTTCATCCTGCTTCCCGCTCAGGCTCAGATCCGCCCGGTCCTTGTACTCCCCGGCCTGATCATAATTGTCCCCGACCGCGAGCACAATCACATCCGCGTCCTTCGCGCACGCGACCGCCTCATCGATCCGGTCGATTCCGCCCTTTACGTCACACCCGATGGCATACACAGCCTCCCGAGCGATCGCACAGATCCCCTCCAGCAGCGTCACATACGGGCGCCGCGGCGTTTTCTCAATGCCCGGAATCGGATGAGTAAAATATGTCCAGTCCCCGTACTGCGCGCGAATGTCATCCGCGTTCGGCCCGATGACCGCGACCTTCGCATCCTTACTCAAGGGCAGAATCCCATTGTTCGTGAGCAGCGTCACAGTCTCCCGCGCGGTATCGAGAGCGGTTTTCAAATGCGCTTCGCACCCGATCAGCGAAGCGGGCGCGTTTTTTTTACATTTTTCAAACAGCCCCATGCGCTCCTTGATGTTCAGGATATGCTCCACGGCCCGGTCGATGATCTCCTCACTCAACCGGCCGCTTTCCACCGCCTTCAGCGCGGCCTCATAGAACCCGACCGTGGTCATGATCATGTCATTCCCGGCCGCCGCGGCCTTTTCGGACGCGTCTTCGAGATTTTCACACACATGCTGATTGATAATCAATGACCTTGTATTATCCCAGTCCGTCACGAGGATGCCATCAAACCCGAGCTCCCCGCGCAGAATGTCCGTCAGCGTCTTTTTGTCCACGGTGAACGGCACTCCGTCAATGGAGCCGTACGCGGTCATCACGGTCGCGCAGCCGGCCTCCACTGCGCGGGCGAACGGCGGCAGAAAGACTTCCTTCATCTTCCGGTAGGTCATTTCCGTGTCATACGCGTCCTTCGCGCCGGTGGCCTCGCCGTAGCCGATATAATGCTTCGCGCAGGCCAGAATGGAGGTATCATCACTGAGATGATCCCCCTGATATCCCTTCACCGCGGCCGCGGCCAGCTCGCCGGTCAGATACGGATCCTCGCCATAGGTCTCCCCGACCCGGCCCCATCTCGTATCCCGCGCCAGGCACAGAAGCGGCGAGAAGGTCCAGTGCAGCCCGTCCGCCGCAACCTCCTCCGCCGTCGCCCGGGACGCCTTCCGCACCATCTCCGGATCCCAGGAGCATGCCTGGGAAAGCTGGGTGGGGAAAATCGTCGCTTTCTCGTTCAGCCCATGCCCGTGAATCGCGTCAATCCCGAACATCACCGGGATACCCATCCGGGTTTCACAGGCCAGGCGCTGCAATTCCCGCGCGTCATCCCCCAGCACATGCAAAAAGGAGCCCGCGCCCCTTTTTGCCCACTCTCTGGCTTCATCCATGCCGATGGTCGCCACCGGCACCTGAATCATCTGTGCAATTTTTTCCTGAACAGTCATTTCCGCGATCATCGTGCGGACCTTTTCGCTCATATTTCCGTCCTCATTCCGTCTGATTGCTTTCCATCGCGTACACTTCCATCATTGCGATGGCTTCATCCGTGTTCTCCGCCTCGCCGCTGAAAATCGCCTTCACAGCCTTGCCGAACGCGTTCTGAATCACGCCGGTCGGGTCGTCATAGTCGCTCGGCAGAATCGTCTCCGCGATACTGGCCTCACCCAGCGCGCTGTACAGCTCGTTGTCCGGATTCTTCGCGGTGGAAGGCGCGCCCTTCACGCGGGACATTTCATTCAGTTCCTTTTCCGTGTAAATGAAGCGGTAGAATTCCGCCGCCATGTCAAAATACTCACACCCGCTGTTCAGACCGAGGCAGGTCTCATGTCCCTTGTAGACATACGCGCCTTCATCCGCCAGCGGCGCAAAGGTAAAGCTGTACTCGAACGGATTTGCCTGGAAACTCTCGCTCCGGCTTTCCCGCTTTTCCATACCGGACACGGTGGAAGTACTCGCGGCCAGAATCGGCGCATTTCCCTCATAGAACTTCAGAATCGCGGCGTTATAATAGTCCTCGTATTCCGCCATGCTCTCCACGGAGATATATCCCTTCTCCAGCATCTCAAACACCCGGTCAAACAAAGTCCTCATGACCTCGGCGCTGCCCTTGTCACCCTTCTTCAGACTCTCAATCTGTTCATCGGTGCATCCCTTGGCAATATGCGCCATGTCACCGTAGAAAAGTCCCCACATGCCATCCGGATGCTGCTGAATCGGCACATACCCGCTCTCCTTCAGCTGCTTGAGGCAGTTTTCCATCTCACTCCAGTTTTTCGGAGTGGTCAGCCCTTCCTTCGCCATCAGGGTCGTGTTCATGACCATCCCGTAATACCGGTACCACAGCGCGATGCCAAAGGTTTTCCCGTTCACCGTGTTGCCGGTATACGCGTCCGGATCAATCTCATCCCACTGCAGATCCAGCTTCGACACGTCCGCCACGCTGTCCTCCAGACCGTCATTATACAGGAAATTATACCCGTTCACCATGAACAGACCGACATTCGAATCCCCGGCCAGGCGGGGCGCCAAATTGTTATTGTAATCATCCAGCTTCTCGTATTCAATCGTCACGTTCGGATAGTATTCCCTGAACGCCGCCGCGGCCGCGTCCATCGCTTCGAAATTGGAATAGTTTCCGATCACGAGGATGTTCTGCGCCGTCTCCTTATCCAGTTTGGGCGTAAATCCCTGCGATCCGGTCTGACTCTTTTCCTGGTCCGTGTATCCGAAATACACTCCCGCCAGGAAACACAGGCATGCCGCCGCCAGCAGCAGGATCACCAGTGTCTTCTTCTTCATCCGTCCTCCTCCTTTGCCATTGCGTCGCGCATCGCGTTAAAGAGTTTCTTCATGTCCGCGGGCTTGGCCGTATGCGCGTCCATCCCCGCCTCCAGGCAGGCCTGCACGTCCTCGGCGAAGGCATCCGCCGTCATGGCAATAATCGGAATCTTTCGTTTCTTTTCATCCTCCATTTTCCGGATTGCCCTCGCCGCGTCCCGGCCGTTCATCACCGGCATCTGGATATCCATCAGCACCGCCGCGTACGTGCCCGCCGAAGCGTTCCCCAGCATATCCACGACCTCCGCACCGTTTTCCGCGCGGGATGCGGTGATCTGATACATTTCCAGCATTTCCCGGATAATTTCCCAGTTCATATCGTTATCCTCGGCTACGAGCACATGAATGCCTCTCAGGCCGCGGGCGATATCATCTCCGTCCTCCTGCTTCTCCTTCTTTTCCTCGGGCGCCGTCTCCAGCGTCACGCGCAGAGTGAACGTCGTTCCTTCCCCGACCTCGCTCTGGCACAGAATTTCCCCGCCCATCAGCTCGGTCATCTTCTTCACGATCGCGAGCCCCAGACCGCTGCCCTGCACCTTGTCCTGCCGCAGGTCATTGACCCGGGTGAACGGCTCAAACATGGTTTTCATGAATTCTTCCGACATGCCGACGCCGTTGTCCTCCACCACATAGGTCAGGTCCACCTTCCCGGCTTCGGTGGAAGGTCTCTCCTGCACCCGGACACGAATCTCCCCGCCCTCCTGCGTATATTTCACCGCATTGGACAGAAGGTTCACGCACACCTGATTCAGCCGCAGCTCGTCCGCAACCAACCGGTCCTCCGTGATCCCGTTCGTGCTCACCTCAATGGTCTGGTTCCGCTTCTCCGCCTGCGGACGCACAAATTCCATCTGCTGTTCAATCATTTTGCTCAGAGAGAAAGGCGCCGGATTCAGCGTCAGCTTACCGGACTCGATTTTGGAAATATCCAGCACGTCATTGATCAGCGTCAGCAGATGATTGCTCGCCAGCGAAATTTTCCCGAGGCAATCCTCAACCTTTTCCGGATCATCCGTGTTCCGGCTCGCAATCTCCGTCATTCCGATGATCGCGTTCATCGGCGTCCGGATATCATGGGACATGGAAGACAGGAAATCCGTCTTCGCGCGGCTCGCCTCCATGGCCATCTCGCCCGTCTTCCGGAGTCGCCGGTTCATGTACAGAATGAAAATACTGTTGAACAGCAGAATCGCCAGCATGCCCAAAATCACAATCACCAGCATGCCATAATCCGTGCCCGTCAGGGTCAGACTGCTGACCGGCACCATCGCGACGAAGAACATATCATCATTTTTGTCGCTGTAAGGCATACACACGGTAAAGCAGGTCTGCGCCATGCTGTTCTTCAGACGCATAAGCTCCGTTTCACCGCTGTAAAATTCTTCTTTGATCTTCTCAACGCCGTCGTACCCGACCCCGTTATAAATCCGCATATATTCCCAGAAATTCTCGCTCTTCATATTGGTCGTGCGGATAATGTAATCCCCGCTCCGCGCGATCAGGGAAATCTCCGCCTCCCGGTACTGGGACGGGAAATCCCACTTCGCGGAAATTTCATCCGTACTCACCACACGCATCAGGATATACTCCCCATCCGTGAGCGTCAGATTTTCCAGAAACCCGACGCTCTGCCGGTGCGTAATCGGATTGGTGAACGCCGATGTCAGACGGATCTCCCCGTCCCCGGCGTCGTCAATGGCCTCATGGAAGGAGGAATAGTCCACCGCCGTTTCCCCGTTCTGATCCGCCTCGGCGGAAAAGCCGATTCCCGTCTCCCGATCCAGAATCTGCGCCATCACGGTTTCATCCGCGTTCGCGTGCCGCAGGTAATCCAGCGCTTCTTCCATGTCCATCCCGGCGCTGTTGATATATACCGCCCAGTCTTCGCAGACCTTCTGCTCACTTTCCAGCACGGTGAAGGCAAGATTCCGCATGGACGCGACATTGGCTATAAAAGCTTCTTCCGCCTCCCGCTCATCCTTTTCCTGCACGGCGCGGGTACGCTGCCAGGCGAGGAAAACGATCACCGCGACCAGCAGAATATTCACTGCGACCAGAATCAGCTTCTTCAGCTTCCGGGGCATTTTCTCCGGCATTCGCTTCCCGCCTTTCCATTGTATTTTTCGCTCTTTTTCAACCTTAAGAATAACTGAAAACCGCTTTTCTGTCAATCACAACAGAAGGTATACCAGGAACGCGCAAAGCCCAAGAGAGAGCATCAGAAGGCCGAATGACACCGAGTGATTCAGGTACTGCTCCACCCTTCCGGCCTTCTCCCGCGCGGACAGGATGCCTGCCGCGTGCCCATGCTTCCCCGTCGCGCGGTCCACGCCCTCGCCAATGGCGATCTCCGTGCGCTCCGCCAGAGAGATGGAATAGTCCGGCTCCTGCTTCGGCCGGAAAACAGTATGCCGCAATCCCACCACGGCGCGGTCTGTCACCGTTTCCAGCTTCCCGCTCAGTCCCATGGCCGCCGCCGGAACGGCGCCGGAAACCAACGGATTTTCCACAATTTTTTCCAGGCCCTTCGCAATCCCGCGAGCCGCCTTCGGTACCGCCTTCATCCCCAGCGGATTCTCAATCACCCGGTCCAGGCAAAGCGCAACCGCGCCGCCGATTTTCACCAGCGCCCCGACCGCCGGACGGTACACGCTGTTCTCCAGATCCAGCCATGCGGGCCAAACCTTCCGGTATTCGGCGTTCTTCACGAGCGTCCGATGAATCAGCGCGCACAGGATCACGCCGATCAGAAGCGAAATTGCCGCGCCCTCCAGATTTTCAAAGGAGAACCAGTGAATTTCGCTCATCTCCGCGCTTTGACCGAAAAACGCCAGCGCCAGTGAGCTGAGCGGCTGCGCAGTCAGATTCGGAACCACACCGATCAGAAGCGGCGGCACCGCCGCAAGCCCCAGCGCCGCAGCGGACGCCGGGGACAGGTAATGCTTCTGCGCGTCCCATTTTGCCTGAATCTGCTCATCCCGGTTTTTAAAATGGAACAGGCACAGATACAGTTTTGTCATATACGCCGCGGTCATCCCGCCGGAAAACAGAAACAGCTTTTCATACAGCCCGTATCCGTCTTTTTCGAGAATCGCCTCGTGCAGCAGGGACTTGGACAGATATCCGCTGAAAAGCGGCATCCCGATCAATCCCAGATACCCCATCAGGAAACAGAAATGCAAAAACGGTTTCCCGCGCCCGAACCCCCGTACTTCGGTCAGGTTCAGACTGTGCGTGTTCATATACACCGCGCCGGCGCACAAAAACAGGTCCAGCTTGATCAGGCTGTGATTCAGCATGTGCAGGAAAGTCCCCCGCGCGGCGATTTCACCCTCGTCCCCAAGCAGCACCATGAACGCGATCCCGGTCAGGATAAACCCGATCTGCGACATGGACGAACACGCCAGCGTATGTTTCAGATCAGTGGAAAAAATCGCCATCAGGGCGCCCAGCACCATGGTGATCCCGGCGAGAACCAACAGGAAATTACCCCATCCTGCGTCCCCGGGCATGAGGCACACACTCACTGCGATCACCCCGAAAATCCCGGCCTTGGTCAGAATCCCGCTCAGCAGGGCTGACGCCGGCGCCGGCGCCACGGGATGTGCCTTCGGCAGCCAGATATGCAACGGGAATACACCGGCCTTCGCGGCATACCCGGTCAGAATCAGCACGGCCGGTCCCCACAGGCTTTCTCCACTTTCCCATGTCCTGAGCGCGTCAAAGGAAAGCGTTCCCGCGAGATTCCACAGCCAGAACAGCCCCATCAGCGTCACCATGCCGCCCAGCACCGCCACCGCCAGATACGTCCCCGCGGCCCGTATGGCCTCCGGCGTTTCCTCCTGCGCCACCCACGGATAGCTCGAAAACGACATGATTTCAAAGAAAATGAACGCCGTCATGAAATCATCCGACAGAAATACCCCGACCGTCGCCGCGAAAGTCAGCACGGTGAAGAAATAATATCTCCCCGTATGATGATGTCCCCTGAAGTACCGCGGGGAAAACATCAGGCTGATGCCCCACATGAACACCGCCACCAGGGCGTAAATCAGCCGGAACCCTTCCACCCGGAAGGTCAGCGGAAATCCGCACATTTCTTTCTCCCCCTCAGTACATACTCAGATCAAACATCCGCCACACCGGCAGGATGCCAAGCACCAGCATTCCCGCGCACAGCAGCGCCATCGGCAGCAGCATTTTCCATCCCGGATCCCTGCCCGTTTCATTTTTCCCCGGCAGGAAGATCATCTCAAACGCCGGCTCAATCAGATACACACACGCCAGCACGGAGGACAGAATCACGGCCGTGATGCCGACCCATTCCACCCATCCGCCCGCCTCCGCGGCCGCGGTCACAATCTCCCACTTGGAGATAAACCCGCACAGCGGCGGAATGCCGGTCAGCGCCACCGCGCCGATCGCAAACATCGCGACCGTCCGCGGCATCCGCTTTCCGATGCCCCGCAGGTCCGTCACATATTCCGCCCCGGCCTTTTTCATGAACACACCGGCCGCGAAAAACAGTGTAATCTTGATGACCCCGTGGTTTACCATATGCGTCAGCGCGCCCGTCAGCCCGTCCCGCGACAGAAGCAGGCAGGAAAACAACATGTAGCTCAGGTTATACACCGTGCTCCACGCCAGCCGTCTTTTCAGATGATGTTCCCGCACAGCCTGCACAGCGCCGTAAAGAATGGTAAATACACTTAAAAGAATCAGAAAAGTCTGGCTCCAACTCCCGGCTATCTTTTCCGCGCCGAAGCAGTCATACGTCAGCCGGATGCACGCGAACACGCCGGCATTCACAACCGCCACCGCGTGCAAAAGCGCGGTGACCGGCGTCGGCGCCACGGACGCCCGCGGAAGCCAGAAGCACAGCGGAAAAATCGCGGCCTTCGCGCCGAAACCGATGAACGCGGCCGTGTAAACCACACGCGCCACCTCTTCCGGAACGCTTTGAGCCGTTCCGCCGGGCACAAAATCCCCCGCGGCTCCGTAATATCCCAGTACAATCAATGCCACCAGGCCCATCGCCGCGCCGCCCACGGTGAATTTCAGATAATTGACACCCGCCCGCAGGCTTTCCATATTTTCCTCATGGGTCACCAGCGGCAGCGTCACCATCGTCAGCGTCTCGTACATCAGGTACATCGTGAACAGGTTTCCCGCCATCGCCAGCAGCTGCGTCACCCCGAACGACACGGTATAGAACAGAAAAAACCGCCCGGTATGTTCCTCATCTTGCATATATTCAAAGGCGTACAGAATCGCAAGGGGCCAAAGCACATCAATCAGCCTCAAAAACACCCGGCTGATTTCATCCACCCGGAAGCGGATGCCGAATGTCCGCGTGATTTCCAGCGCGCTTCCCTGCCAGTCCTGCTGACACAGAATCAGGGACATCACCGCGGAGACCATCACGACCGCGAAAACATAAATATTCCTTTTCTTTTTCCAGAGCGGAATCACGAGCCCGCCCGCAATGGCAATCAGGGCCGGAATGTAAGCCATATCCGTTCCCCCTTTACAGCGCGGCCGCAATCGCGCTCACAAACGCAAAAATCTTCTGCGGGAACATTCCCCCGAACAGCACAAACGCGGTCAGTGCCGCCATCGGCACCCACATCCACGCGCTCACCCGGACCCGTTCCCCGCACGCCTTTCCTTCATCCGCAACCTCAATCGTCGCAGACAGGTCTTCATGACCCCTCTGCTCGTTTCGGTTGAAAAACGCCCGGATCGCCACCGGCAGCAGGTACGCCGCCGTCAGAATCGCGGACAAAAGCAGCACCGCAGGCCCGATGAACGATCCCGCCGTACCCATTTCCATGGCGCCGGTCGCCATATACCACTCCGACACAACCCCGCCGGTCGGCGGAATACCGATCAGCCCGAGGCTCACAATGGTGTACAGCCCCATCACCAACGGGATCCGTTTCCCGATGCCTTCCATTTCCGACACCTTCGTGATTCCGAGAGTGTGAATCACCACGCCCGCGGTCATGAACAGCGTAATCTTGATCGCGCTGTGGAACACCACATGCAGCATCGCGCCCTCAAATCCCGTCGCCGTCAGCGTGCTCAGCGCAAACAGAATGTACGACACCTGGCTTACGGAGGAATACGCCAGACGCTTTTTGAAGACATCCTCTCCCAGCGCCAGCATGGATCCCATGAACACGGTGATCAGCGCAAGCACCATCCATGCCGTCTGCACCCATGTACCGCGAATGTTGTCCGCGCCCACGCAGTAGAACACCACGCGGGTCACGCCCAGCACGCCCATCTTGGTAATCACGCCGCTGAGCACCGCGCTCGCCGGCGCCGGCGCAACCGGGTGCGCCGTGGGCAGCCACGCGTGAAGGGGGAACATGCCCGCCTTCGTACCGAAGCCCAGAATCATAATCATGACGACCCAAAGCAGCGCGCCTCCGGCCTCTCCGCTCAGGCTTCCGCCCGGCACAAAGTTCAGCGTATCGCACACCCCGTTCAAATAGAAGATCCCGAACAGCGCCGCGCTCGCGCCGAACACGGAGTACACAAGATACTTGATCCCCGCGGCGATCGCTTCCTTGGTCCGGTCATGCATGACCAGCGGCACGGTCATCAGCGTCATGGCCTCGTAGAACAGATAAAAAGTCACAAGATTCTTCGCCATGCACAGCCCGGAAAGCACGCCCATGCTGATCAGGTAAAAACCGTAGAACCGGCTTTCCTCATGCTCCATATACCCGAAGGCGTAAAAGCCCGTCAGCGTCCACATGACCGCCACCAGCGCCAGGAAAAACCGGCTCAGACCATCCACGCTCAGCGCGATGGAAATCGTATCCGTCATCCGCCACAGCGTGATTTCCACACCTGCTCCCTTCCACGCGGTCCACAGCATGCACGCGGCCCCCGCGCACAGAAACGCCCCGGTCCATACCTTTTTGATCTTCCGGACCTCCGGCAGCGCGGCCACCATCACGCCGCCCGCAATCGGCAAAATCACACTGAGCAACATCCACACAGCCATTTTTTCTTCCTCCAGTTAAAATTGCTCCAGCCCGAATATGAGAATCTCCACCAGTTTTCCGGCCCCGAAGAACGCGGCCACAATCATCAGTGCCAGCGTTCCGCACGCGATCTTCGCGCTGATCCCCATTTCCGTCTTCTCATGCGCCCCCGGGGACCAGATCCGGATCACCGTTCTCAGGAAATACAAAATATTCAGCAGCGTGCTCACCACCAGCACCGCGATCGCCGCGATCGCCACCGGCGCAGAATGGCTCATCGCCGCGTTTCCGAGCAGCACCTTGGATATCATACCGCCCGTAAACGGCAGCCCGACCATCGAAAAGGCCGCCACCGTCCAGCACACCCCGGCATACGGATTGCTCCGGGCGGATCCCCGAAGGTCGGCCACCCGGTCACTGTTCCCGCGCAGATACTCTCCGGACAGGAAGAGTAAACTCTTGCTCACGGCATGCACCATCAGGTGATATACCGCCGCCTCATAGCCGGCCGCCTGTCCCAAGCTGATCCCCAGATAAATATATCCGATCTGACACACGGACGACCACGCGATCATCCGGAAGAAGGTCCCCGACCGCACCGCCTCCAGCGACCCGAAAATAATACCCGCCGCCGCGCACACAAACAGCAGATGATTCAGTTTCGTTTCCGGCAGAATGTCCGCCCCCAGCACCCGGATATACAGTTTCATCACCAACACAATATATCCCTTGGACACCAGTGAGGAAAGAATCGCGTCGGATTCCGGCAGCCCCGCGGAATACGCGTCCGGCACCCACGCATGGAAAGGAAACAGCGCGCTCTTGACACACAGTCCGACCGTCATCATCGCGGCGCTGAGCACCAGCGCCCGGTGATACGTCCCGCCTGCCATCAGCGCCTGCACGCTCTCCCGCAGGTTTTCCATCAGCAGATGCCCCGTCAGCGTATACAGAATCACCAATCCAAACAGAAACAGCCCGGACCCGACCAGATTCAGCACCATGTATCTTGTACCCGCCGCCAGCGCGTTTCCGGTTCCGCGTGCGATGATCAGCGCGCACGCCGTCAGCGTCATGATTTCAAGAAACACATAGCAGGTAAAGAGGTCATTCGAATAGACCTGCGCAAACAGCGCCGCCATCAGCAGCAGGGCCGCCGTGTGCATCAGCCGGATCTTTTCATCCGGAATCAGCCGGGATTTCGGTCCCGCGGCGCCCAGACTGCACAGCATCACCAAAGCGAACAGCGTCCCCAGCGCAATTTCCAGCGCCCCGACCCGGATTTCATTCCCCCACGGTGCCGGAAAATGTCCCATCATGAAGGTGTAGCTTGCCCGGTCTCCCAACAAAAAGCAAGCCAGCAAAACCAGATGCGCCGCGAGCGTCGCCGCGACAACCGCCCGGCTCCATCCCCGGCCGCTCTTTGTCATGGAGCAGACCGCCGCGCCGAAAAGGCACGCGATAATGCAAAAGAAGGGAATGTTCTGCCACAGCGCCATCACTGTTCCTCCCTTCGGGCGGCCTGCACAATCTCATCCAGATTCAGCGTATGATACTTCCGGTACAGCCGCACCGTCAGGCTCAGCATCACCGCCGTCACCGACACGGACACCACGATACCGGTCAGCACCAGTCCCGCCGGGATCGGGTTGATCATATTCTCCGCCGCGATCGAACTGGCCGGATCCTGAATCGGCGCGGTTTTTCCCGCGATATACCCTTCCGAAGCCAGAAACAGAAAAATCGCGGAATCCATGAAGGAAAACCCGATAATTTTCTTGATCATATTCCGGTTCAGCATCAGCGTCATAAACCCGATCCCGAAGAGGATGACCGCCGCTGCTTCCACCCGGTTTTCCCATAACATCGAAAACATTCAGATTTCTCCTCTTTCAAATAACGCGTAAAACCCGTACATCGTACATCCGACCACAAAGCCGACCGCGATATTGAGCGGCAGAATCAGCCCCGCGCTCAGAATCGCTCCCGGCGTCCCGTTCGAAATAAAACTCTCAAGCCCGTTCGCCCCGGTATAAAACGAATACGCCTTGGAAAGCGCGTAAAACGCCAGTGCCGCAAACGAAATCCACCGGAACATCTTCAGTGTGAAATACTGCCGGATTTTCTCCGCCCCGAACGCATTCCGGTACAGAATCATCGCCGCGCCAATCACGGCCCCGCCGGAAAATCCGCCGCCCGGTCCCAGATGCCCGTTCAGCATAATATACAGCGCGTACAAGAGAATCACCGGGCACAATGCCCGTGCCCCGTACTGAAGCACAACATCTTCCCCGGCATCGTTCTTCACCAGAATCTTCCGCGCGTCACTTTTCACAAAACTCATCAGCATCATCACAGCGCAGCACGCGGTGAACAGCACATTGCTTTCCCCGAGGGTGTCGAACGCACGGTAATCCAGAATCATGTTCGCGACAAGATTTGTCGCGCCGCCTTCCTCCAGGCCCTTCTCCAGATACCGCCCCGCAACCTCGTTATCCGCGGGGTTCTCCGCCCCGCCGAATGTCGGCAGATCCGCCACGCTCCACAGCAGGATCAGAATAATCACCGCCGTCACAATCACGCTCATCACCCGGTAAGCGATCAGCGCGCGCTTTCTCCCGGTCTCGGACACTTTTCCTCCGTCCGTCCGGTACACGCGGGCAAGTTTTTTCTCCGGGGCCCGCCCTCCCAGTGCGGCCTCAATCTCCCGATCCAGTTGATCCTTCATTCTTTTCACCTTCTCCCGCGTCACGGATGTTCTTCAGTGCCAGAAAGAACAGCAGCGACGATACCCCGGCACCGACCGCCGCTTCAGTTATCGCCAGATCCGGACTTTCAAGCAAAATCCACACAATCACCATCACGAGGCTCTGCGCCATAAAAATCACGCACGCGGTCATCATATCCTTCGCCAGCACCACCATCACCGCGTTCAGAATCAGAATCACGAGCAGCACGGTCATCAATGCTTCCATTACTCTTCCTCCTTCTTTCTGCGGTTGACTTCCATCTGAGCAATCAAATGCGAAGACATGGGACTGGCAATCCAGAGAAACACGACCACCAGCAGAATCTTCACCGATGTAAAGCTGATGCCCTCCGCCAGGATCACGGACGCGGCGCACAGAAACAATCCCAGCGTATCATTCACCGCCGCGGCATGCATTCTCTGCAGGGTATCCCGGAAACGGTACACTCCGACCACACCCGTCACCAGAGAAAGCACCCCGGCCGCAAGCAGCACCGCCGCCAGACCGTACCGAATCTCACTCAGCATCTTTCTTCTCCTTCTGAATCCGGCTCATCACCACAACCGCCATGCATCCCATCAGGCTGAAAATCAGCGCCACATCCGCCAGATACCCTTCCCCGAGCAAAAAGGTCAGCACGCAGATCGCGACCGACACCAGCGTCGTGATCATATTGATCGCCACCAACCGGTCCGCCGTCTGCGGTCCCTTCACGGAGCGTATCGCGCAAAAGAAAATCAGAATGCCGATCACGCCCAGCGCGATCCGGCACACGATTCCGTACACATTCTCCATCCTCAGCCCTCCTCCAGTTTTCGGATCCGCCTCAGCATTTCCCCGTTTTCAGTCTCCGGTCCCGAAGACGCCTCCAGACAGTGAATCGTGAACTTCCCATCCTCATCCTCCACGGTGATGGTCCCCGGCGTCAGGGTGATGGAATCTGCCAGAATCACCCCGGACAATTTCTTTTTCAGACCCGATTCAAAGGTATACAGGCATGAATCCGGCTGTTCCCCGCGCCAAATCAGGCTTCCCACATGCAGCGCGCACTTCAGCGTTTCCTTCAGCAAAAATAAAAAATATCCCGCGAAGCGGGGGAACCGCGCAAGGCGGCCCAGATCCCGTTTCGCGGTGATATTCAGGGTCTTCAGAGAAATCAGGTACACCATTCCCGTCACCGGAATTCCGATCAGCGCGATCTCAAGTGTCAAGCGCCCGTTGAATGCCAGCCACAGCAAGTACAGCCCGATCAGCAGCACATTCTTCTCCCCCTTATTTCAGGAACCCGGCAATGATCTGTTCCTCGGCTTCCGCTTCCGTCAGCCCGAGCGTCATCAGCTTGATCAACTGGTCTCCGGCAATCTTTCCGATCGCGGCCTCATGCACCAGCATCGCGTCCACACAATTCGCTTCCAGCGACGGCACCGCCAGAATCTTCCCGTCATCCATGATAATGGAGTCACATTCCGTATGCCCGTTGCACGCGGCGTTCCCGGTGATCTTCATATCCAGCTTCTGATAGGACTTCTCCCGCGCGACACCTCTGGACACAACATCCGCGCTCGAGCCATCCCCGTCCAGACTTACGTCGTACACGCTGAAAGCACGCTGCTCCCCGTGGGTCATCAGCCGTTCCCGGACCACCAGATGCGCGTCCGCGGCCACCTTCGCCCGCGTGACCCGCTCCGTGGAATCAACGCCCTTGATCTGCGTCATTTCCAGTTCCATCCGGCTGCCCTCGCCGAGTTCCACCTCCGTCACGGGATTCAGCACCCGCGCCCCGGTTCCGTTTCCGGACCCGTAGTGCTTCTCCACATACTTCACTTTGGAATTCTTCCCGACAAAAAAGCGATGCACCCCGTCATGCTGTGAATCCTGCGTACCGCAGTTGTCAATCCCGCATCCGGCAACGATCAGCACATCGCAGTCATCACCGATGTAAAAATCGTTGTACACCACTTCCTTCAGGCCGCTCTCGCTCAGCACCACGGGGATATGCACGCTCTCGTGCTTCGTCCCGTCCTTCACGCGGATATTCAGCCCGCCCTCACGGGAAGTAATCTCAATATTCTCTGTACTCGCCCGACCGACACTCTGCCCGTTCGCCCGCAGGTTGTACGCGCCCATCGGCACATCGTGCAGCCCGGCCACTTCTTCCAGAATTCTTTTCTGTGTTTCATCCATTTTCAGCATGCTTCACGCCCCCTTTACTGCAAAGAGTCCCGCAGCGCGGCGCAGGCGTCCACGGCCGCGCCGGTCCCGATCAGCCCCGGCAGAATCTCATCCGCCGGCCCCTGCCGGTCCACACTGCCGGCGGAAATCACCACAATCTCGTCCGCGATCCGCAGAATCCGCTCCTGATGGGAGATGATCACCACCGAGCTGTCCTCAATCTCGTCCCGGATCTTCTCAAAAATCCGGATCAGATTCTGGAAACTCCACAGATCAATCCCCGCCTCCGGCTCGTCAAACACCGACAGACGCGTATGCCGCGCCAGCACCGTTGCGATCTCAATTCTTTTCAATTCACCGCCGCTCAGGCTCGCGTTCACTTCCCGGCGCACATAATCCCGCGCGCACAGCCCGACCTCGCTCAGATAATTGCATGCCTCCGCGACGGAAATATTTCTCCCCGACGCGACCCGCAGCAGGTCAATCACCTGAATGCCCTTAAACCGCACGGGCTGCTGGAAAGCAAAGCTGATCCCCTTCTTCGCCCGCTCCGTAATACCCAGAGATGTGATATCCTCCCCGTCGAGCAGGATCTGCCCTTCGGTCGGCTTTTCAATCCCGGCGATCAGCCGTGCCAGAGTGGACTTCCCGCCCCCGTTCGGCCCGGTGATCACGACAAATTTCCGGTCATCGATCTTCAGATTGATGTTCCGCAAAATCTCCTTATGGCTGTTCTCCTCGCTGACGCCAAAGGAAACATTTTTCAACTCCAGCATACTTTTCTTCCTTTCCCGTTCACGCCATTTTCTCAATCACGCGTTTCAACACTTCAAACGCCTTTTTCGCGCTTTTTTCCACATTTTTCTCAAAGTCTCCGCCGTCCCCGTCATAGGTATCGCTGATGCACTTGATGCTCAGACACCGAACATCATTCAGCCGGCAAACCCGCGTGATGGCAGCGATCTCCATATCACAGATCCCGCACTCCGCCTCCCGCAGCTTTCTCTTCAGCGCTTTGTCCTCCACAAACCGGTCCCCGCTGGCCACCGTGGCCTCCCGCAGTTCCGGACAAACCTCCTTCGCCAGGGAAATCAGCCCTTCATCGGCCGCCATAAACTCATCCGGCTCCCCGGGATACTGATTCACCCGCACCGGATCGATGAGCGACACGTCAAAGTCATAGTGCCGAACCCGGCGAACCACAAACAGATCCTCCACCCGAAGCGCCGGATCCAACGCCCCGGTCACGCCGAAGTTCAGAATCGCGTCGCACCCGTATTTCGTAATCAGCAGCTGCGTTCCCGCGGCGGCATCAATCTCGCCGTATCCGCTCATCACGGCAAAGACTTCGTTCCCGCCGATCTCCGTACGGTACACCGTCCGCCCGTTCACCTGTTCCTCGCGAAGATCCCCTTCGCTTTCCAGAAACGCTTTCAGCTCCCGCTCGATCGCGATCAGCAGTCCGACACGCATACAAACCCCTCCCCGAAAAAACGTGGCTTCTTATTATATGGTAGAGACGGGTTTTTTTCAATACTTTTCCACCCCGGAGAAAGTCCCCCCTTGCCCTGCGTCCGCTTCTTTGATATAATAGCGTCCGTGCAAAACAAACCCGATTTTTCATGAACGGAGTGATTTTCAATGCGTAAACGTGCTTTACTGGCGATGCTGCTGGTTCTGTCCCTGATTCTTTCCGGCTGCACCCTGATTCAGAAGGATGAAGCGGTCGACGCCGCGACGGAGATTATCCGCCTGGGAGATCAAGTGGTCACCAAGGGCGAGATCAACGACGCCGTGGACTATCAGCTGAACTACATGTCCTACCTGTACTCCATGTACGGCTACTCCTACGACACCACCGATGAAGACAACATCGCCGATGTCCGGGAATCCGTGATCAGCTCCTACGAGTCCGACCTGGTCATCAACGCCAAGATCGCCGAGCTCGGTCTGGATCAGCTGACCGAGGAAGAAGAAGCTGAGATTCAACAGAACGCCGAGGACGACTACAACGAATACCTCGAATACATCAAATCCGCGAACTATGAGGATTCCGAGCTGAGCGACGAGGAAATCGACGCGAAAGCGAAGGAAGACATGGAAGAGCTGGGCTACACCATGGACGCCGTTCTGGAAGAAGCCCGTTCCTCTTTCCTGACCGAGAAACTGCGGCAGGAAATCATCAAGGATGTCACCGTGACCGACGAGGATATTCAGGAAGAATACGACTCCCGTGTGGAGTCCGCCAAGTCCGCCTACGCCGAGAACGCCTCTTCCTGGTGCTCCGCGGCGAACAACGGTACTTCCACCCTGTACTACACGCCCGCCGGTGTCCGCTATGTGAAACAGATTCTGGTCAAGTTCACCGATGAGGATCAGGCCGCCATCGACGCGGCGGACGAAGCCGTGACCGCGGCGGAGGATGCGCTGGAAGCCCTCACCGATGACGCGACCGAAGAAGAAAAAACTGCCGCGCAGGCGGCGCTGGAAGACGCCGAAGCCGCTCTCGAGTCCGCGCGGAACACTGCCTTCGCGAACATCGATGAAAAGACCGACGAAATCATCGCCGAGCTGGATGCCGGCGCCGACTGGGACACTCTGATGGCCGAGAAGACCGAGGATCCCGGCATGCAGTCCGGCACCACCGCCGAACGCGGCTACGCGGTGTGCGAAGGCATGACGAGCTTTGATTCCGCGTTCGTGGAAGCCGCCATGGCGCTGGAGAACATCGGTGATGTCTCCCCCAAGACGAAGGGCTCCGCGTACGGCTATTACATCATCAAGTATGTGGCCGACGCCGAGGAAGGCGCGATCGCGCTGGACGAAGTGAAGGAAACGATTGAATCCTCCCTTCTGTCCACCAAGCAGTCCACCGTCTACAGCGAGCAGATTCAGGCCTGGGTGGATGAAGCGGATTTCACGCTCAACCTGAGCGCGCTGGATGACTGATTCCTGTAATTCCCGGGGATGCCGCGGTCTCACGCCGGCATCCCCGTTTTGTTTCAAAGGAGGCCCCTATGGTATATTCACCCGCGCTTTGGAAGGCTCAGGCCAGACAAGCTTTAAAGGATCACTGGCTGACCGGTTTGCTGATCGCGCTGATCGTCAATCTCCCCTCCCTGCTGGTGCAGGGCTTCGCCGCCTTCACCGGCAATGATCTGCTCAGCCGGATGAACGACGCGCTCGTATCCTCCGTGTCCACCGCAAACGGCACGGTGGACATCACCGCCCTGAACTCCGCGGTGACGGAAATCGAAAACGCTCAGGGGATCTGGATTTCCCAGGCGCTGAATATCGCGGTCGCGCTGGTCACGCCCTGCCTCACGCTCGGTCTGATCAACTGGACGCTCCTGCGCCTCCGCGGCGGGGAGGGCGAAGTTTCTACTGTTTTCAGCCGGGTAAAACTCTTCTTCAAGGCAATCCTGCTCCGGCTGTACGTGGGGCTACGGATTTTCCTGTTCTGCCTTCCGGGCGCGCTGCTGATGGTGCTGGCGTTCCTCCCGGTCTTTCTGGCGGACTCGTCCTCCGATATCGCGATGATTCAGGCGTTGAACACCGCCTCCGGGCTGTGCGTTGCCGCGGTCATCGTCACCGTGATCCTCGGCATCATTGCCGCTCTGCGGTATGCCCTGAGCGACATGGTCATGGCTGACCATCCCTCCATGGGCCCGGTGCAAAGCGCGAAAAAAAGCAAAACCCTGACGCAGGGGCGAAAGGGCGCGCTCTTTGCCCTGTATGTCAGTTTCTTCTTCTGGTTCTTCCTGCGGATGCTGGTCTCTTCCCTCGCGCTGGAACTGCTCGGCTCGATCCCCGCGCTGATGGTGGAAATGCTCTGCGCGCTCGCCCTGAGCGTGTATCTGTATACCTCTGTGTCCGCGTTCTATCTGACCTGCTGCCAGACCCCCGGACCGGGATTCGACAACACAGCGCCCATGTTCACGCAATCTGAAAACAATCCGGAAAACCCGGAAGATGATTCGGAGGAGGAAGACCGGCAATGAGAAAAATCGTCCTGACCGGCGGCGGCACCCTCGGGCATGTCACCCCGCATCTCGCCCTGATCCCGCATCTGCAGGAGGCGGGATATGAAATCCATTATGTCGGTACCGAAAACGGCATGGAAGCGGCCAAGATGCGCTCCGTACCGGGGGTGACCTATCACGCGGTCAAGAGCGGCAAACTGCGCCGCTATCATTCCTGGCAGAATTTCACGGACCCCTTCCGCGTCATCGCGGGTGCGTTCCAGTCCGCCCGCCTGATGGGCAAGATCAAGCCCGATGTGGTCTTCAGCAAGGGCGGTTTCGTCGCCGTTCCCGTGGTCTTCGGCGCCTGGCTTCATCATGTGCCGGTGCTCTGCCATGAAAGCGACCTGACCCCGGGGCTCGCCAACAAACTCTGCCGTCCCTTCGCAAAACGCTTCGCCACCACCTTTCCGGAATGTGCGGAGGCGCTTGGCAAAAAGGCGGAGATGACCGGCACCCCGCTCCGGCAGGAACTGTTTCACGGCGACCGGGCAAAAGGCCTGGCCCTGCTCAAGTTTGACGGGCAAAAGCCCGTCCTGCTGATGATGGGCGGCTCCTCCGGCGCGCAGAGCGTCAACGCCGCCCTCCGGGAAGCGCTTCCCCGCCTGACGGAAACCTTTGATGTCGCGCATATCTGCGGCAAAGGCAATCTGGATGAATCCCTGTCCGGCACCCCGGGATATACGCAGGTGGAATTCCTGGACGCGGACCTGCCGGATGTTCTCGCCGCGACGGATCTGGTTCTGTCCCGCGCGGGCGCGAACGCGCTGTGCGAATTCCAGGCCCTCGGCCGTCCGATGCTGCTGATTCCTTATCCCAAGGGTGCCAGCCGCGGCGACCAGATTCTGAACGCGAACAGCCTGAAAAAACGCGGTCTCTGCCATGTCCTGCTGCAGGAGGACATGAACCCCGCCACCCTCGCGGACGCGATCTTTAACACCTGGGCCGACCGGGACAATCTGGAGCAGGCGCTCCGCGATGCCCCGCCCGCCGACGGCACGAAGCGCGTGCTGGAAATGATCGAGGAAATCCAGAAGTAAATTCCGGTTTTTGTCTTTCCAAAATACGCATCCTTTGCGATATATGCTTTTCCCTGTTGTATTTCCTTTGTCTTTCCTTGTCAAATCTGGTTTTCAGCGCTTATAATGTTTGTTGCCGGCAAGCACCGGCGTACAGGAGGTTGTTCAATTGATTAAATTCGACGAGAAAAACAATTTGCTCATGCAGTCCAAGTATCAGTATTCCCTGCAGGATGTGGAAGAGCCCAACCTGTATCGGGAGATTTTCGACTATGAGCATATCCCGAAGGTCGCTTTCAACATGCGTCATGTGCCCATGTGCGTGCCGGATGAAATCTGGATGACCGACACGACCTTCCGGGACGGCCAGCAATCCGTCAGCCCCTTCACACCGGAACAGATTCTGCACCTGTTCAAGCTGATGAGCCGGCTGGGCGGCCCGAACGGCATGATCCGTCAGAGCGAGTTCTTCCTGTACACGAAGAAAGATCAGGAAGCCCTGCGCCTCTGTCAGGATGCCGGCCTCAAGTATCCGGAAATCACCTCCTGGATTCGCGCCAACGAAAAGGATTTCGAGCTGGTCAAGCAGGCCGGCGTCAAGGAAACGGGCATCCTCGTCTCCTGCAGCGACTACCATATTTTCAAGAAAATGCACCTGACCCGCGGACAGGCCATGGATAAATACCTTGGCATTGTCAAGGCGGCAATGGACCGCGGCATCCGCCCCCGCTGCCACTTTGAGGACATCACCCGTGCGGACTTCTATGGTTTCGTCCTGCCTTTTGCCGAGAGATTGATGGACCTGAGCAGGGAAAGCGGCATTCCGATCCGCATCCGCGCCTGCGACACCATGGGCTACGGGGTTTCCTACCCCGGCGCGGCCCTGCCCCGCAGCGTGCCCGGCATCGTTTACGGTCTGAATCACTATGCCGGCATCCCCTCCGAATATCTGGAGTGGCATGGGCATAACGATTTCTACAAGGTGGTCACCAACGCGGCCACCGCGTGGCTCTACGGCTGCTCCAGCGTCAACTGCACACTGCTCGGCATCGGCGAGCGCACGGGTAACTGCCCGATGGAAGCCATGGCTGTAGAATACGAATCCCTCCGCGGCGACACGAACGGCATGGACCTGACCGCCGTCACCGAGATCGCGGATTACATGGAGCGGGAAATCGGCATCGAAATCAGCCCGCGCCAGCCTTTCGTCGGGCGTCACTTCAATGTCACCCGCGCCGGCATCCACGCCGACGGCATGCTCAAGGACGAGGAAATCTACAACGCCTTTAACACGGCGAAGATCCTCAACCGTCCCGCCACCGTCGCGGTGGACAGCCGCGGCGGCACCGCCTCGATCGCGCACTGGCTGAACAGCTACTTCCGCCTGACCGGAGACAATATGGTCGACAAGACCGACCCGCTGATCGTGTACATGCGCGAACAGGTGGACCAGCTCTACGCCGAAGGCCGCAACACGGTCATGGGTGACGAGGAACTGGAAATCATGGTCCGCCGCTTCAATGTCGAGCGCTATGAGCACCTGCTGTTCCATAAGGGAAATAAAAAAGGAGATCGGTCCGTATGCGTTATGATGAGATGAGCCGGGAGGAACTGACCACGGAGCTGGCCGCCCTGAAAAAAGAATATCACACCTATCTGGGCAAGGAAATTCATCTGGACATGAGCCGCGGCAAACCCTGCATTGAACAGCTGAATCTGTCCATGGGGTTGATGGACGTGCTGGATTCCTCCTCCGACCTGACCTGTGAAGATGGCACAGACTGCCGGAATTACGGCCAGCTGACCGGGATTGACGAAGCCCGCGTCCTGCTCGGGGACATGATGGAAAACAACCCCAACGACATCATTATCTACGGCAACTCCTCCCTGAACGTCATGTATGACACGGTCAGCCGCGCCTACACCCACGGCATCATGGGCAACACCCCGTGGTGCAAGTTGGACAAGGTCAAGTTCCTCTGCCCCGTGCCCGGCTATGACCGGCATTTCGCGATCACGGAATATTTCGGCATTGAAATGATTCCCGTCCCCATGCTGGAAACCGGTCCGGATATGAGCATCGTGGAAAAGCTCGTCGCGGAGGACGAGGCGATCAAGGGCATCTGGTGCGTCCCGAAGTACTCCAACCCGACCGGCAATTCCTACAGCGATGAAACCGTACGCCGGTTCGCGCGCCTGAAGCCCGCCGCGCGGGACTTCCGGATTTTCTGGGACAATGCCTACGGCATGCATCACCTCTATGACGACCATCAGGATTACCTGATTGAGATTCTGGCGGAATGCAAGCGCGCCGGCAATCCGGACCTTGTGTACAAGTTCGCCTCCACCTCCAAAATCACATTCCCGGGCAGCGGCATCGCCGCCCTGGCGACCTCCCCGAACAACATGGAGGACATCAAGAAACAGCTGCGGAACCAGACCATCGGTCACGACAAAGTCAACCAGCTGCGCCACGTCCGCTTCTTCGGCGATATCCACGGCATGGTGGAGCACATGCGCAAGCACGCGGACATCCTCCGCCCGAAGTTCGAAATGGTCGAAGAAACGCTTGAAAAAGAGCTCGGCTCCCTCGGCGTCGGCACGTGGACCAAGCCCCTCGGCGGCTACTTCATCAGCTTTGACAGCCTCCCCGGCTGCGCGAAAGCGATCGTCGCCCGGTGCAAAAAAGCGGGCGTCATCATGACCCCCGCCGGCGCGACCTTCCCCTACGGCAAGGACCCGCAGGACACGAACATCCGCATCGCCCCGACCTTCCCGTCCCTGGACGACCTGGAAAAGGCCTGCGAGCTCTTCTGTCTCTGCGTCCGCATCGTCAGCGCGGAAAAGCTCCTCGCCGCGATGAACGCGTAAAACCGAAAACAGCATCGCCCCGGTTCACTTCAAACGCGAACCGGGGCGATCTTTTTATTCCTTTTCGGGCAGGCCAGCCAGAAACTCCTCACTGAGCGGTTCCATCCCGATGTAACTCCATCCCGCTTCCCCGTTGGTCAGGGTCAGTTCATTACCCGGGTCTATACTGTCAATCGAATACCGGGGCGTGTATTCCGAAGATTCTATGATCAGAACATAGCTTCCTTCGCTCCGGCCTTCGACCACACGCCACTGAATCGGCATATATGCGGTCACCAGTTTCTTCGGAATCACTCTCGGCGGATTTTCCTCCCCCAGCACCGTCAGGAATTTCTCCGCCGCCTTGCTTTCCGCGTCAAAGAAATAAATCGCGCCAGTCCCGTCCTCGTCCAGCCGGAACGCGTCATACAGGTCCCCGCGCCCGCCGGCCCATGTGCCGGTCAGCGCTTCCATCACGTCAGAAGCGATTTCCTCCTCCGGCAGTTCCAGCGCCTTCGCGCTCACAAAGCCCCATACATTCTGCCCTTTCTGATTGGTCCACGCGCAGTACACCCAGTACGGCGCAAAGCCCGTCTTCACGGTCACCTCCGTCCCGGCGCTCAGATCGAACTGCGCATACTGTCCCACCAACGGGTCATCCGTCAGGATGGTATTCGTGATCACCTTCACTTTTTTGTCATCCCACTCCGCCGTGTGCAGGTCCCCCAGATGCCCGGTCTTGATCCAGCCGAACCGATGCGTCCGGAAAGACACCTCGTATTCGATCAGGTCAAACCCGTCCGACGTACAATAAGCATTCGCGCCGCCGTTCAAATCCACGGAAGCTTTGCCCTTCGCGGCCCGCCAGGCTTTCTTGGACGGCGCGGAATACACCGCCTGCTTGCTCTTGTCGCCTTTCAGGCTGTAATCCCCTGGAATGCTTTCCAGATTGCCCCAATCGGAAAAGTACGCGTTCCAGTCCGCCATCCGCTTCGCGTCCGCCTCCGTCTCCGGTGCCAGACGCACATTGAATTTATTCAGGGAAAGATACCCCAGCGTATTCCACAGCACATTCCCGTCCCCGTATTCGGCATCAATCTCTCCCAGCCGGTAGGCTTCCAGTTCCGCCGTCGCGGGGAATGTCGCAAAGACAAATTCACCTTCATTCTTCGAATCACCCAGAATGATTCTTCCCTCCGCGTCACAAGTGACCGTGGAGGTTTTTCCATCCCCGGGCTGCCACACGGCCGTGGTGGACTCCGCGATCACTTTCCACTCCCCGTCCGTCTTTTTCATCACAATCAGCACGGAGTGGTACCGGGACTCCATGACCGCCGCGGTCACGTCCGAGTCTCTCTTATAATACTCATCGATGGCATAATAATCGTCGTATTTGTCTTTCGGCATCACATAATCAAGAATCGGGCCGCTGAGTCCCCAGCCGTTTGCCAGCCCCGTCCCCGGCAGCGCCGAAAGCAGAATCACCAGCGCCGCCAAACAACCCGCCATCCGGTTTTTCATTGTTCCACCTGCTCTCTGATGCCTTACAGCCATATCTTTAAGTCTTTCCCATTCAACTTCATCAGCGCCTCAATCAGATAATAATCCCCGTAGATGATTGCGAACTCATGCTTCTGGTCATGGTACGCCGCGGTGCATTTCTCCAGAATATTATCCTTGTTTTCCGTCCAGTCGCACCGCTTTTCACACGCCGCGCCGACCAGCTGCTCCGCGGCTTTCATGTATTTCTCCGCCCGTGCGGCGTCCCCATTCTTTTCCTCCGCCCGGCTCAGTTCAATCAGCCCGCATGCGGCGATCACCGCGGCGGTCTCATCCTCCCAGGCGGGCTCCGCCGGCTGGGCAAAGTCCACCGGAATCACGCCAGTCTCCGGAATATGGCTCACAAAATAATCCGCGCATTTCCGCGCCGTTTCCAGATATTCCGGCTTGCCGGTGTGCAGGAAACTGAGCGTAAAACCGTACACCGCCCACGCCTGTCCTCTCGTCCACGTGGAGCCGACCGCGTACCCCTGCCCGCCCAGCGTATGCGAAAACGCGCCGCTCTCCGGATCAAAGACCACAATATGATTCACGCTCCCGTCCTCCCGGACGAAGTATTTCATCGCGGTGTCCGCGTGCGCCATGGCTGTCTGGCGGTACC
>Ga0181612_145318_pt1 | contig 54953 bp, 48 predicted proteins | sample HoacroProtozoa21_FD_119630 | JGI IMG/M metagenome (GOLD analysis project Ga0181612, IMG submission 119630) | Hoatzin crop microbial communities from Cojedes, Venezuel. Combined Assembly of Gp0051906, Gp0051904, Gp0051908
CCACAGGAGGGTATGGACTTTTTTGGGGTCACATCCTCCTGTGGGTTTGTTAGGATGAAGAGTCAAGAAAGGGTTTTATTTGACCTCTTCGTAGGTGGTGTCCTCCACGTTGTTGTCGTTGCCGCCATTGTTGCCTGGCTGTGGACCTGCTTGTTGGGCTCCGCCTTGGAAGTCAGCACCTGGCTGCGGGCCTGCCTGAGCGCCGCCGGCTTGCTGGTACATCTTCTCGAACAGGGCTGTGAGCTCTGCCTTGGCAGTGTCGATGGCAGCGAGGTCTTGGTTCTTGTGCGCCTCTTTCAGCTTAGCCAGTGCGCCCTCGATTTGGCTCTTGAGGTCGGCGGGCAGCTTGTCGCCAGCATCCTTCAGGGTCTTCTCGGTTTGGAAGATGAGTGCGTCCGCCTCGTTAATCTTGTCGGCACGCTCTTTCTCCTTGGCATCGGCGGCTGCGTTGGCAGTTGCCTCGTCCTTCATGCGCTGGATTTCGGCGTCGCTCAAGCCGCTCGAAGCCTCGATGCGGATGCTCTGCTCCTTGCCGGTAGCCTTGTCCTTGGCACTGACGTTCATGATGCCGTTGGCATCGACCTCAAAGGTAACTTCGATTTGGGGCACGCCACGCGGTGCGGGTGCGATGCCATCGAGGTGGAAGCGACCCAGCGTCTTGCAGTCCTTAGCCATGGGACGCTCGCCTTGCAGCACGTGGATTTCGACCTCGGGCTGGTTGTCGGCAGCGGTGCTGAACACCTGACTGCGACGAGCGGGGATGGTGGTGTTGGCTTCGATGAGCTTGGTCATCACGCCGCCCAGCGTCTCGATGCCGACCGACAGGGGCACCACATCGAGCAGCAGCACGTCCTTAACGTCACCGCTGAGCACGCCGCCCTGGATGGCTGCGCCGACAGCGACAACCTCGTCGGGGTTAACGCCCTTAGACGGAGCCTTGCCGAAGAATTGCTCGACAATCTGCTGCACGGCGGGGATACGGGTGGAACCGCCCACCAAGATGACCTCGTTGATGTCGCTGGTGCTCAAGCCAGCATCACTCAGGGCCTTGCGGCACGGCTCGATGGTCTTCTGAATCAGGTCGTCGCACAGCTGTTCAAACTTGGCACGCGACAGGGTCTTTACCAAGTGCTTGGGCATGCCGTCGAGCTGGGTGATGTAGGGCAGGTTGATTTCGGTGCTGGTTGAGCTAGAGAGCTCAATCTTAGCCTTCTCGGCAGCCTCCTTCAAGCGCTGCAACGCCATGGGGTCCTTGCGCAGGTCCATGTTGTTCTCCTGCTGGAACTCGTCAGCCAGCCAAGTGATGATGCGCTGGTCGAAGTCGTCGCCACCCAGGTGGGTGTCGCCGTTGGTCGATTTCACCTCAAACACGCCGTCGCCCAGCTCCAGGATGGAGATATCGAAGGTGCCGCCACCCAAGTCGAACACGGCGATGCGCTTGTCGCTGTTGTCCTTGTCCAGACCGTAAGCCAGTGCGGCTGCGGTAGGCTCGTTGACGATACGCTTAACCTTGAGGCCAGCGATTTCACCGGCTTCCTTGGTCGCCTTACGCTGCGAGTCGTTGAAGTAGGCAGGCACGGTGATGACCGCCTCGTCAACGGTGGTGCCCAGGTAATCCTCGGCAGTCTTTTTCATCTTTTGCAGAATCATCGCAGAGATTTCCTGCGGGGTATATTGACGACCGCCAATCTCGACGCGCGGCTGGTTGCTACCGTTATCGACCACCTTGTAGGGCATGCGGTTGACATCGCCTGTCACATGGTCAAAGGTCTCGCCCATGAAACGCTTAATCGAGAACACGGTGCCCGTGGGGTTCATGATGGCTTGACGCTTTGCAGGGTCGCCCACGATGCGCTCGCCACCGTCTTTAAAAGCGACCACCGAAGGGGTGGTGTTGCGTCCCTCGCTGTTGGGGATGACAACTGGTTTTGTTCCTTCAAGAACAGCAACACATGAGTTGGTAGTTCCTAAATCGATTCCTATAATCTTTCCCATAATCTTATAATAAATTTTTAGTTATTGATGTTCGTTAATTCTGCGGCTCCGCTCCAACACGTGGGAACAAAAGCCGTAAACATCACTGCAAACCCTGTGCCAACATCGAGTGCCGCCCCTGATGGCTGACATAATGTCAGCATCCATCCGTGCATGCCCGCGGCAACTGCCACGTGGTGACACGGATGGATGCATATATCACTGATTTTCAAGCCCGACGCAACGGACCTGCAAATGTCATCACTCGCCAACAATAGCTGCCACGCCAGGCAGCACCTTGCCCTCGATGGCCTCAAGCATTGCGCCGCCACCGGTCGAGACATAAGACACCTTGTCGGCAAGGCCAAACTTGTTGATGGCAGCCACGCTGTCGCCACCGCCAACCAGCGAGTAGGCACCTGCCTGCGTTGCCTCGGCTACATATTTGGCGATTTCGCCTGTGCCGTGTGAGAAGTTCTCGAACTCAAAGACACCCACGGGGCCATTCCACAAGATGGTCTTGGAAGCCATGATAATCTTTTTCCAGTTGGCTAGCGAAGCCTCGCTGGCATCCATGCCCTCCCAGCCGTCGGGGATGTTGTAGATGTCCACCGTCTGGCGGTTGGCATCGTTCTCAAACTTATCGCCTGCAACGGTAGCTACCGACAAGCTCAGGTTCACGCCTTTCTCCTTAGCGGCAGCAATGATCTTGAGTGCCTCAGGCATCAGGTCGTCCTCGTGCAACGAGTCGCCGATGTGACCACCCTGCGCCTTGATGAAGGTGTAGCCCATGCCACCGCCAATGATGAGGTTGTCCACCTTGTCGAGCAGGTTTTGAATCACAGCCAGCTTGCTTGACACCTTGCTGCCACCAATGATGGCAGTGAAGGGACGCTGGGCGTTTTTCATGACATTGTCGATAGCGGTCACCTCCTTCTCCATCAGCAGACCCAGCATCTTGTGGTCGGCATCAAAATAGTCGGCGATGACTGCGGTTGAGGCATGACGGCGGTGAGCCGTACCGAAAGCGTCGTTGACATACACATCGGCATAGCTAGCCAACGTCTTGGCGAACTCTTGCTGACGTGCCTTCATCTCCTTTTTAGCATCGCCATAGGCGGGGTCGTCCTTCTCGATGCCCACGGGCTTGCCCTCTTCCTCGGCATGGAAACGCAGGTTCTCGAGCAGCAACACCTCGCCAGGATTTAAAGCATCTGCCTGGGTCTTAGCGTCGGCAGCATCGGCAGCGAACTTCACGGGACGCTCCAGGGCGGCAGCAACCGCACTGCTGATTTGGCTCAGCGAGAGCTTGGGGTTGATTTTTCCCTTGGGTTTTCCCATGTGGGACATCAGGATGAGTGCGCCACCATCGGCAAGAATCTTTTTCAAGGTAGGCACAGCGCCACGAATGCGGGTGTCGTCAGTAATTTCCCCTTTCTCGTTCAGAGGCACGTTAAAGTCAACGCGCACGATTGCCTTGTGACCGGCAAAGTTAAAGTCTTTGAAATTAATCATTTGATGTAAATTTATTTATTGATGTCAGTTGCCAAAGCTGGTTATAGGGATGCAAAATTAGCAAAAAATCGCAAATTTGTCGTTCTGTTCGTAAAAAAAACAGCGATTTGCCAGCAATAGGTTATTTTTTGTTATTTTAAACGCACAGCAGATATACGAATAAACATTTTTTGCTAAATTTGTAACCCATTACCAAATTTCAAAGCATTACACGACATGAAGAAATTATTAATCATGCTATTGCTGGCGCTGATGCTGCCTGTTGCCGGATGGAGTCGGAATGCCGACGACATCGTGAACGAATTTCGTGATGCCCACCATGCCCAATATGTGAACGTGGGCAGGGGCATGCTGAGCCTGGCACGCATCTTCACACCAGGCTTGCCCAGTGCCAAGCACGGCATCACGGCAGTGCGTGCGCTAGACTTGAGCGACTGCAAGGACGGTGTGCGCGACAAGTTCCGCAAGCGGGTGGCATCGCTGCGCAACGACCCTACCTATGAGGAAATGGTGACCAGCGACAAGGACGACAGCCACTCGATGGTGCTGATGCACAACGACGGATACTACGTTGACGAGATAGTGGTGGTGTCGGCTGGCGACGGCAACGATAGCATCGTGGTCATACGCGGCAAAATCAGCCTTGACGAGGTGGAACGCATCGTCAACGACGACACCTATTATCCCATCAGATAACAACATCACGACATTATTATAATATAGTTATAAAATCACAACATGAACATGAAAGAGAAAATCAAGCAACTGTTTAAACAGAAGTTTGGCACCGACGGCACCTTGTATGCCTCGGCAGGCCGCATCAATCTGATAGGTGAGCACACCGACTACAATGGCGGCTTTGTGTTCCCTGGTGCAATCGACAAATACATCATGGCAGAAATCAATGTCAACGGCACCGACAAAGTGCGCCTCTACAGCGTTGACATGGATGCAAGCACACAGTTTGGACTCAACGAGGAGGATGCCCCGCAAGAGCAATGGGCACGCTACATCTTTGGCGTGTGCCGTGAGGTGATCAAGCGCGGTGGCACGGTCAAGGGCTTTGATGCCGTGTTTGCCGGCAACGTGCCTCTGGGTGCGGGCCTGTCGTCGTCGGCAGCACTGGAGTCATGCTTCGCCTTTGCCCTCAACGACCTGTTCAACGACAACAAAATTGACAAGTTTGAGCTTGCCAAGATAGGCCAATCGACCGAACATAACTACTGCGGCGTGAACTGCGGCATCATGGACCAGTTTGCCTCAGTCTTTGGCAAAAAAGACTGCCTGATGCGCCTCGACTGCCGCTCGCTGGAGCATGAGTACTTCCCATTCAAGCCCGACGGCTACAAGCTGGTGCTGCTCAACAGCAAAGTGAAACACGAGCTGGTTGACTCGCCCTATAACAAGCGCCGCGAGTCGTGCGAGCGTGCTGCCAAGGCACTGGGCGTGGAGACGTTGCGTGACGCATCGTTCACCATGCTTGCCGATGCCCGCGACCGTGTGAGCGAGGAGGACTACAAACGCGCCCGCTTTGTCATCGGCGAGAAACAGCGCGTGCTTGACGTGTGCGACGCACTCGAACGGGGCGACTATGAAACTGTGGGCCGCTGCATGTATGAGACCCACGAGGGACTGTCACGCGACTATGAGGTGAGCTGCGAAGAGCTCGACTACCTCAACGATGTGGCTCGCGACTGTGGTGTCACCGGCTCGCGCATCATGGGCGGCGGCTTTGGCGGCTGCACCATCAACCTGGTCAAGGATGAGCTGTATGACCACTTCATTGCAACAGCCCGCGAGAAATTTAACAACAAATATGGACATGAGCCCGAGGTGATTGACGTAGTCATCAGCGACGGTGCACACAAGGTAGCTGAATAAACCGATGAAAGTGAAAATCGACACTGTTGCCACCGAACGTGGCGACATCACGCTGTATGAACTTACCAATGCCCATGGTGCCAGCGTGCGACTGTCGGCACTGGGTGCAGGCATCACAGGCATCACGGTGCCCGACCGCGAGGGCAACCTGGCAGATGTGGTGCTGGGTTACAAAAATGCGGGCGACTGGTTCTATGACGGACCGTGCGCCGGCAAAGTGCCAGGCCGATATGCCAACCGCATCGCCAAGGGGCATCTGGAAGTGGATGGCAAAACCTACCAGCTGAACATCAACAACGGCCCGAACCACCTGCACGGCGGTCCCGAGGGCTTTAACAACAAGATTTGGGATTGCGAGATGGAAGGCGACACCGTGGTGTTCACTCTTGAAAGCCCCGATGGCGACGAGCATTATCCTGGCAACCTGACTGCCCGTGTGGCTTACACCTGGAGCGACGACAATGTGCTCAAAATAGAGCTGGGTGCCGTCACCGACGCGCCAACGGTGGTCAACCTGACCAACCACACCTATTTTAACCTGGCTGGCGAGGACAAAGGCGGCACCGCCCTGGAGCAGACGTTGCAACTCAATTGCTCACGCTACTTGCCCACCGACGACACGCTTATCCCCACTGGCGAGCTGGCTCCCGTGGCAGACACGCCGATGGACTTCACACAAGCCAAGCCGCTGGGTTGCGACATCAAGCAAGATTTTCCCGCGCTAAACTATGGCAAAGGGTACGATAACTGCTGGGTCATCGACGGTTATGAAGATGGCGACATGCGCCTGGCAGCCGTGTTGACCGACCCCAAGTCGGGCCGTCAACTCGAAATCAGTACCGACCAACCAGCTGCCCAAGTCTATACCGGCAACTGGCTGGAGGGCTGCCCCACCAGCAAGAGCGGCAAGGCCTATCATGACTACGACGGTGTGGCTATTGAGTGCCAAGGTATGCCCGACGCGCCCAATCATGCTAACTTCCCATCACAGGAGCTGCGCCCCGATGAGGAATATCGCCGCACCATTTTGTTCGCATTCAAAACTGTTTAAAAAAACATCATCACTAGTAACCGTATCATCATACAATATTATATATCATAATCTATGAAACCGACATTATTTGTTTTGGCGGCTGGCATGGGAAGCCGCTACGGAGGTCTGAAACAATTAGATGGTCTGGGACCTCATGGTGAGACCATTATGGATTATAGCATCTATGATGCCATCCACAGCGGATTTGGAAAAGTCGTCTTTGTAATCCGCAAAGATTTTGAGGCTGACTTCCGTGAGAAGATATTGTCAAAATATGAGAACCACATTCCCGTAGAAGTTGTTTTCCAGGGGCTTAACGACCTGCCACAAGGCTTCACTTGCCCGCCTGAGCGAGTTAAGCCATGGGGCACCAATCATGCGTTGCTGATGGGCAAAGAGGTGATTAACGAGCCGTTTGCCATTATCAACGCCGATGATTACTACGGCCGCAACAGCTTTGAGGTAATGGCTGCCGAACTGTCGTCGCTACCCGAGGACAGCAAGGGCCACTATAGCATGGTGGGATTTAAGGTGGGTAACACCATGAGCGAAAGCGGCACCGTGGCACGTGGCGTGTGCGAAACCGCCGATGGTCTGCTCACTGGCGTGGTCGAGCGCACCGACATTGGCTATGATGCCGACCACAACATTACCTTCACCGACGAGCAGGGCAAAACGCAACAACTGGCTTTTGAAACGCCCGTTTCGATGAACTTCTGGGGATTCACGCCTGACTATTTTGCTTATAGTGAGGAGCACTTCGTGCGTTTCTTGAAGGAAAACATTGACAAGCCCAAGGCTGAGTTCTTTATCCCGACGTTGGTTAACGAACTGGTGAACAATGGCACTGCCCAAGTGAAAGTGCTGACCACCGAGAGCAAATGGTTTGGCGTAACCTATGCCGCTGACCGTCAAGGTGTAGTAGATAAATTTGCCGAGCTTCACCAGCAAGGCGTTTATCCTGACAAAATGTTTTAACACCACTTCAAACTAGCTGTTTGAACCATAAATAGCAAGACGCGCCCCACTGAAAGTCACCTTTCACGGGCGCGTCTCGTTTTTTATAGCTATAGCAACCGCCTATCCGACAGACGATTGCCCGAACAACTGCCGGAATGCTTCTTCCACCCTCGAAACCTCAACAATGCGAATGGTCCAGTTGTCACGTTTCACCCCTTTTAAGTTGTTCTTGGGAATCATAATGGTCTCAAAGCCCAATTTCTGAGCCTCGCTGACTCGCTGCTGCACACGGGTGACCTGCCTGATTTCGCCCGACAAGCCCACCTCGCCCGCAAAGCAGACGCGGTGGTTGATGGGAGCGTCAACACTAGAGGACAACGTGGCGCACACCACCGCCAAATCAAGGGCGGGGTCGTTGACCTTGATACCACCCACGATGTTCAAGAACACATCTTTCTGCGCCAACTTAAAGCCCACACGCTTTTCCAGCACCGCCAACAACATATTAAGCCGCCGCTGGTCAAACCCCGTGACCGAACGCTGAGCCGTGCCATAAGCCGCCGTGCTGACCAATGCCTGCACCTCGACCAAAAACGGCCGCATGCCGTCAATTGTAACACCAATAGCCGCCCCTGACAGCAGGTCGTCGCGTTGCGAAAGCAGCATTTCGCTAGGATTGGTCACCTCGCGCAAGCCATCCTCTTTCATCTCATAAATGCCCATTTCGCTGGTGTTGCCAAAGCGGTTCTTGATGGGCCGCAAAATGCGGTACATGTAGTTGCGGTCGCCCTCAAATTGCACCACGGCATCCACTATGTGCTCAAGCACCTTGGGACCGGCGATGCTCCCCTCTTTGTTAATGTGTCCAATCAAGATGACGGGGGTGTAGGTCTCCTTGGCATATCGCTGAAATGCCGCGGCACACTCACGCACCTGGGTCACACTGCCAGGCGCACTCTCAAGCTGGTCGCTAGCGATAGTCTGAATAGAATCTACAATGATAAGCCCTGGTTGAAAAGTGCGTATGCTATCAAAAATGGCATCCAGTGAGGTTTCGCACAGCAAATAACACTCGCAGTCCATCCGCCCACCGGCTATGCGGTCGGCACGCATCCTCAATTGCTGGGGACTCTCCTCGCCCGACACATACAGCACACGACGCGAGCGGATGCGCAACACATTTTGCAGCACCAGTGTTGACTTGCCAATGCCTGGCTCACCGCCAATGAGAACGATGCTGCCTGGCACAAGGCCTCCACCCAGCACACGGTTCAGTTCGCCACTGGGCAGGTTGATGCGCGGAAGTTCCGCAACATCGATTTCTGAGATTTTAACCGGCGTCGCCGCCCCCTTTAAGCCATCGGTCGCTGATGTTCCCAGTCGTTGACGTGCTCCCGACTTGGCTGGCTTGGGTTCCTCTATATATGTATTCCACTCGCCGCAGGCAGGGCATTTGCCCAACCACTTGGGTGACTCGTTGCCGCAATTTTTGCAAAAATATGTCGTCTTTGTTTGTTTTGCCATAACCTAAACTGTAATGCTGTTGACATTCACCAGACACAAAGGTAATCATTTTTTCTGAATACGTGTCGGCGGCTTCTGTCACAAACTGATGCCGACAAGCCCATAATGGGCATTAATTCACATTTTGGGTGACCCTGTCTATATTCTTGTCTATTGTTTTCGTTTGGTTGCCCCACCATAAACCATTAATTTTGCAATGTCAAAAATGAGAATAAATGATATGATTATCAACATTCAGACGATTAACCAATAGAGACTGTATAAAAAGGAAAAGTGTTGTATGGTGGAGGGTGTGCCTAACATACCAAGGCACACCCTCATTTTTTTGTAATTCCACAACGATTATCGCTAAAATCAGGGTGAAGCCTTTACCCCATTACCGTCTCGAGAACTCGCTCATCACAATAGCGGCTGCCACCCCAACATTGAGCGACTCGCTATGGGCATGTCGGCTCTTGGGTATCAGCAGGCGGTGTGTGGCACGTGCCGCCACTTGCGCACCTATGCCCTGCCCCTCGTTACCAAAGACCACAAAGCCCGTCTTGCCCAGCGATGCCTGGTAGATGTTGTCCCCGTCAAGAAAAGTGCCATAAACAGGCAGTTGGGGATAAGTATCGAACACCTCGCCCAAATCACCATAATGCACTTTAACCCGCGCAATGGCACCCATCGTGGCTTGCACCACCTTGTGGTTATACACATCCACAGTGCCTTGGCTGGCAAAAATGTCGCTCACGCCAAACCAATCGGCAAGCCTGATAATCGTTCCCAGGTTGCCAGGGTCCTGAATGTTGTCGAGCACAATGTTCAGGCTAGCCGCCACACGCGACTCATCCACACGGTCAACAGGCTTTTCATAGACCGCAATCACGTCGCTAGGATTGTCAAACTGGGACATACGTGCCATGTCGCGCTTACTGGCAAACACAATTTTGTCGTAGTGCTGTGCGGTGCCGCACTGGTCATACCAAGCCCTAGTAGCTATAATCCAACGGCACGCAAAGGCATCCCACGTGTCGCGGACACATTTGGTTCCCTCGGCAACAAACAAGCCCGCCTCGTCGCGATGCTTTTTATTGGCAAGCGCACGCACCTCTTTAATGATGCCGTTATTAATCTCCATCATGGCTGTGCTTCGCGTTGTGCCACCAGGGCGTTGAACCTAAGCAAAATGTTGCAAAACTCCTCGCTGAGCAAGCCCAGTGTGCGTTGCACAATGTCAGCGGGCACATCTTGGGCAGCCGACATGATTGGGCCCGCGATGGCTGCCAACGTGTCGGCATCGCCAGCCAGCGAAACCGCCAAGCGAATCACGTCCTCATAGTCCTTGCCTTCAAGATAGCAGGTGATGGCTTCGGGAACGGTCTGCTGACATATCTCATTAAAATAATAGTCGGGGCGTATCTGATCTAGTGTGCGGTCCAGACGGTAGCCAAATTTATCTTGCACATAGTCGCGCACCTCGTCTTTGCTTGCGCCCTTTCGCGTCATGAAGATGGCTGCTGCAGTTGCCTGCGCCCCTTTAATACCTTCTGGGTGATTGTGGGTCACCGCTGCCGACACCTCTGCCAGCTGCAAAGCCTCATCAAGCGACTGCGCATAATAGCCCACCGGACTCACGCGCATGGCACTGCCGTTGCCAAATGACTCGTAGGGCTGTGGATGGTCACTGGTAATCCATGTAGCAAATCTGCCGCCATAGCCACGCCCTGGATAGCGGCGGCACAAATCTAGCATGATGTTGGTCAACGTGTCACTGCCGTGCTGCTTGTCCTCAAGCAGCCACAGTGCGTTAGCCATGGTCAACACCGTGTCGTCGGTGTATGTGCTGGCACTCGTAAACAACTCAAAGTGATAGTCGCGCGTAGGGTGAAACTCATAGGCAGAGCCAATTGTGTCGCCCGCTATTGCACCAATGATTCCTCTCATCTTCTTCTCTAATATTTATGATTAATGGTTTGACATACAAATTTACTACAAATTTGCGATTAAGTGAGCACAATAAGAAATCTTTTTTATTGTCGAACGTGAGCAAATTATTCAATTTTGCGATTAAGTGAGCACAATAAAAATCTTTTTTTATCCGTCGCTATCGCTCACCTCTACACAAATAAGCATTGCTTTGTTCATGAAGCCCACGGAATCAGATATTGTCGGCTCATGACCTTGGCGTGGGCGACAGTGGGCTGCCGACGCTGTGGTGCCATGGCGACCATGCGTACACATTGCCAACCACGCGTGGTGTTGCGCACCGTCATGCGTGCCATACCCACATATCGACCAGCCATAGCCAGCAAGCGGCGAGTCACATCGTCAATTCCGTTAAATGCCGACCCGCACGCGCTTGCCAGCATTTGCCCATTACAAACCAGTGTGGCGCAAATCTTATCGCCTTGGCTAACCTTGTTGTCATTCGCATTCAGCATATTCGTTTCCTTTCTATTCGTTTGATTTGACACTGCAAAACTAGACTGCACAAGTGCCATAAATTTGCACTCATCACATAAAATCCAATAAATTTACTAAAAATTATAAAAATATCACTATTTTTAACAACATTATCACCAAGGATGCCTGACTTAGCACCGTTCGGAAACGCGGATAATCATAAAAATTAGAAAAACAACCCACATCGACAAGCCTCTGTCGCCATTAAGCAAGCGACGAAGTTGGTTAGCGCAAGCCGTGGTTTTGAGTGAGCTATCCCCTACCCTTAAGTCTCAATCAATTAGCATCTGGTAGTTGTGTATTGTCAAGCATCACTTACGTGCCTCTTCCAAAGCCTGTCCGGCTTGTTCCCATTGCGTCATCACTTCGTCGAGTTCACGGCTCAGCTGCGAATGTTTATAGTAAATATCGAGGTCGGTGCTGGCAGCATGCTCCAGTGATTGTTCCACTTGCGCCAGTTGACCCTCCAATTCGGCAATTTTAGCTTCAAGCTGAGTGACCCGTTTTTCGGCTTGACGGATGCGACGCTCACGCTCCTTTTGTTGCCTATAATCTGCCTTTCCCGCAGCCACTGTCGGTTCTGGCTGGTCAGTCGTCGCTGGTGCCACAGTGCCACTGCCGCCAGCTTCCAACTGTTGCAAGTCATTGAGCTGCTTGGCACGCAAAAAGTCACCTATGCCACCCAAATGCTCACGCACACGGTGACCTCCAAACTCATACACTTTATCGACCATGCCATTCAAAAAGTCGCGGTCGTGCGAAACCACAATCACAGTGCCGTCAAAGGCTTGGATGGCTTGCTTGAGCACATCCTTGCTGGGCATGTCCAAGTGGTTGGTGGGCTCATCGAGTATCAGCAAATTGACGGGCTGCAACAGCAGGCGTATCATCGCCAGACGACTTTTTTCTCCACCTGAGAGCACTTTCACCTTTTTTTCAGCTGCTTTACCGCCAAACATAAAGGCACCCAAGATGTCGTTGATGCGAGTGCGAATTTCGCCCGTCGCCACATAGTCGATGGTGTCGTGCACGGTGAGTTCGGGGTCGAGCAGTTGTGCCTGATTTTGCGCAAAATAGCCGATTTTCACCTGATGGCCAATTTTGAGGGTTCCATCAAATGGGATTTCGCCCATAATGCATTTGACCAATGTGGATTTGCCTGCACCATTTTTCCCCACCAGTGCCACCTTCTCGCCACGCTTGATGGTAAAATCCACATCCTTAAACACATTAAGGCTACCATAATCTTTGCGCAAACCTTGGGCAATCACGGGATAGTCACCTGAGCGAGGTGCTGGCGGGAATTTGAGCCTCAGCCGCGAGTTGTCCACCTCATCCACCTCGATGCGCTCAAGGCGTTCCAGCATCTTGATGCGACTCTGCACTTGCACTGCCTTGGTAGCCTTGTATCGGAATTTCTCGATAAAATCTTCGGTGTCGTGAATGAGCTTTTGCTGGTTCTCCCAAGCCCTGCGTTGCTGCTGCACCCGCTCCTGCCTGAGTTGCACAAACTGGCTGTAATTCACCTTGTAGTCATAGATTTTGCCCAACGATATCTCGATGGTGCGGTTGGTCACGTTATCGATAAAAGCCCTGTCGTGCGACACCAGCAACAACGAGCACGGACTGTTTTTCAGAAAGCGTTCCAGCCACTGAATCGACTCAATGTCAAGGTGGTTGGTGGGCTCATCGAGCAACAACACATCAGGGCGGCGCAACAGCAGTTTGGCTATCTCGACACGCATTCGCCACCCACCGCTAAACTCGCTGGTGGGGCGGTCAAAGTCTGTCCGCTCAAAGCCCAAGCCCATCAGGGTTTTCTCAACTTCGGCATCCATGTTTGCTCCTTGCAACATGGTACGCAACTCCGTCATGTGGCTCACGCGGTCAATCAAGTCACGGTAGGCTTCGCTCTGATAATCGTTGCGCTGCTCCAATTCTGCATTGAGCCTAGCGATATCGTCGTCTAGCTGTTGCAGATGTTCAAAAGCCTTGCTTGCCTCTTGTCGCACGGTTAGCGTGTCGGTAACCTGCATCTGCTGAGGCAAGTAGCCAATGGTCAGGTCGGCATTGCGTGCCACAACGCCTGCCGTGGGTTGCTGCTGCCCCGCAATGATTTTAAGCAACGTTGATTTACCGGCGCCATTCTTGCCCACTAGCGCAATCTTGTCACGCTTGTTGATGACAAAGCTCACTCCAGCAAACAGTCGCTGGCTTCCAAACTCTACGGTCAGTCCCTGAATCGATATCATTTTTATGTTTTAGTTTCCAAGCCGCAAAATTACACATTTTTTGCAAACTTTCGGACCTAGAGTTTGTTGGATTTCAAAAGTTTGTATAATTTTGCATGTTTAAAGTTGTCTGCCCAGGCATTCACTATGGTAAAAAAGAGCACACTTGAAAGCATCATTAGCCAAGACCTGTCGGCCATTTGGTCTATCCTCACCAGTGAGGAGAAGCACCTCATTGCCAACAACTTTGCTATTCACGATTTCAAGAAGAACCAGCTCATATACGCTGAGCGTGACGAGCCGCAATACTTGTGGTGCCTGCTCAAGGGCAAGGTGAAGCGATTCAAGAATGGTATGGGCAGCGGTCACCAGCAAATTTTGCGACTGTATCGCCCCATCCAGTATTTTGGTTACCGTGCCTGGTTTGCGCACGAGCCCTACGGGTCGAGCGCAGTGGCACTTGAGCCGTCGCAACTGGGTGCCATTCCCATGACGGTGGTGGGACAACTCATCGACAGTAACCGCGAGGTGGCTTGGTTTTTCATCCACGAATTGTCACGACACTTGGGTGGCAGCGACACCAAGATGGTGACACTAACGCAAAAGCACATCCGTGGACGACTGGCAGAAGCCCTGTGCACCCTGCTTGACAACTATGGCTATGAAGATGACGGAAAAACCCTTAAAGTCTATATGGCACGTGAAGACCTTGCCAACCTGTCGAACATGACTACGGCTAATGCCATACGCACCTTGTCGGCACTCGCCCGCGAGCGCATCATCACCGTTGACGGCAGGCGCATCAAGGTGGTTGACGAGAATGCCCTGCGGCATGTGAGCCGTTTTGGATAACCCAACCATTTCTCAACGAAACACAACGAGCTACCCACAAATGCTGATTGCCCAACAAAAACGCAAACAAAACATTGCTGAATACTTGCTATATCTGTGGCAGGTAGAGGATATGATACGCGCCTGCAACCTCGACATCGACCAAGTGGAGCGCAACATCATTGACCGGCACAACGTTGACGAAGCCACGCACCGCCAGATGCGTGAGTGGTACGAGGGCTTCATCATCATGATGCAGCAAGAGCACGTGGAGCAACAGGGACACATGCAAGTGTGCAAAAATGTGCTGATTCGCCTAAACGACCTGCACCGGTTGCTGCTTGCACACCCCGACAAATTTGCAGACTATCAAGCCGATTACTATCGCACATTGCCCTACATTGTGGAACTGCGTGCCCAGCAACCCGAGCAAAACCGAACCGACGAGCTTGAAACTTGCTTTAATGCCTTGTATGGCGTGCTGCTGTTGCGACTGCAAGGCAAGCCCATTTCACAAGCCACCGAGGCTGCCATCACACAGATTGGGCACTTCATTGGCTTGCTCGCAGCCTACTTCCGTGCCGATGAAGAGCACCCCTTGCTGGGAGACGAGGACGACCTGACTTAAAACAATTCAATCATACTATCAACCCGAAGGCATGATGTGAAATGCCTTTTCTATGATTATGTGAAGCCAATTAATCAATGGCGTGAGCAATTTGTATAAATTGCGATTAAGCGGAGTCTGTGAAAAATTGGTTTTTCATAGCCAAGCAAAGCCAGTTTTATTAAAAATGTGTAACTTTGCAGCCAAAACATCAAATCGACGACAAGAAAAAGCATGAAATCGACGACCAACATATTGATTACTGGCGCAAATGGTCAGTTAGGTCACGAGATGCGCAACGCATTGGCAGGTGACAGCCGCTTTAACGCCACGCTGACCGATGTGGCTGGTGAGGGCGTTGAGCCGCTGGACATCACCAATGCGGCTGCCGTGCGCAACATGGTGCGCAACCGCCAAATCGACGTGATTGTGAACTGCGCTGCCTACACCGCCGTAGATGCAGCCGAGGACAACGAGCAACTAGCACGCACACTGAATGCCGATGCCGTTGCCAACCTGGCTAACGCCGCACACGAATGTGGTGCACGCATGGTGCAGATATCGACTGACTATGTGTTTGACGGTCAAGCCTGTATTCCCTATCTTGAAAGTCACGCAACAAATCCACAGTCGGTGTACGGTAGCACCAAGCTGGAGGGCGAACACCGCTTGCTGGACATCATGCCCGAGGACAGTGTGATTTTGCGCACAGCATGGCTTTATTCCCCCTATGGCAAGAATTTTGTCAAAACCATGATTTCGCTAGGGCGCAGCAAGCCTGAGCTGCGTGTGGTGTTTGACCAGGTGGGCTCGCCAACGTGCGCCCGCGACTTGGCTGCCGCCATCATGACCGTCTTGACTGCTCCACAATGGCACGCCGGAGTCTATCACTACACCAACGAGGGTGTGACCTCGTGGTATGATTTCACCCTTGCCATCCACCGGCTGGCAGGCATCACCGGCTGCAACGTGCAACCCTGCCACAGCAATGAATTTCCCGCACGCGCCCATCGTCCCAGCTATAGCGTGCTTGACAAAAGCAAATTTAAGGAGACCTTTAGCGTGACCATCCCCCACTGGGAGGTAAGCCTGCGGGAACAGGTGCAACAAATTATCGAAAACGAAACGACATGTCATTGACAACAGAAATAGCCCGCCGACGCACATTTGCCATCATTTCGCACCCTGACGCGGGCAAAACCACACTTACCGAGAAACTGCTGCTGTTTGGCGGAGCCATACATGTAGCAGGCGCGGTAAAGAGCAACAAAATCAAGAAGACCGCCACCAGCGACTGGATGGAAATCGAGAAGCAACGTGGCATCTCGGTAGCCACGTCGGTCATGGGCTTCAACTATGGTGATTATAAAATCAACATTCTAGACACGCCTGGCCACCAAGACTTTGCCGAGGACACCTATCGCACACTGACGGCGGTTGACAGCGTCATCATTGTGGTTGACGTAGCCAAGGGTGTGGAGACGCAGACCCGCAAACTGATGGAGGTGTGCCGCATGCGCAACACGCCGGTCATTATCTTTGTCAACAAGCTCGACCGCGAGGGCCGCGACCCGTTCGACATTCTTGATGAACTGGAGCAGGAACTCAAGATTGCCGTGCGCCCACTGAGCTGGCCCATCAACATCGGTGCCCACTTCAAAGGTGTGTATGACATCTATGAGCGCAACATCAACCTGTTCAAGCCCGACAAACAGCACGTGACCGAGCGTGTGGAAATCAACGACATCAACGATCCTGCCATTGACGCAGCAGTGGGCAAGGCTGATGCCGATAAGTTAAGGGCTGACATTGAACTCATTGATGGCGTTTATTCTGAGTTCAACACACTAGACTACCTGGATGGGAAGCTGGCACCCGTGTTTTTTGGCTCTGCACTCAACACGTTTGGAGTCAAGGAGTTGCTCGACTGCTTTGTGCGCATTGCCCCATCGCCTCGGCCCGTGAATGCCATTGAGCGCGAGGTGCAGCCCAGCGAGGACAAGTTCACGGGCTTCGTGTTTAAAATCCATGCCAACATGGACCCCAACCACCGCAGCTGCATTGCCTTTGTCAAGGTTTGCTCAGGGGTATTCCACCGCAACGGCACCTACAAACACGTGCGCAGCGGCAAGAGCTATAAATTTTCGGCACCTACCGCCTTTATGGCTCAGAAAAAGGAAATTATCGACGAGGTTTATCCTGGCGATATCGTGGGTCTGCCCGACAATGGCATCTTCAAGATTGGTGACACGCTGACCGAGGGCGAAGACCTGCACTTCAAGGGTCTGCCCAGCTTCTCGCCTGAGATGTTTAAATATCTAGAAAACACCGACCCGATGAAGACCAAGCAACTCAACAAGGGCATTGAGCAGCTGATGGACGAGGGTGTGGCCCAGATGTTTGTCAGCCAGTTCAACGGGCGAAAAATCATCGGCACAGTCGGTCAGCTGCAATTTGAGGTGATTCAATATCGCCTGCTGCACGAGTATGGCGCACAATGCCGTTGGGATCCACTGCACTTGTACAAAGCATGCTGGATCGAGAGCGATGATGACGAGGCCCTTGAAGCCTTCAAGCGGCGCAAGCATCAATTTATGGCAACCGACCACGACGGCCGTGATGTGTTTATGGCCGACTCTAGCTATGTGCTGCAAATGGCACAGCAAGATTTTCCAAAAATCAACTTCCACTTTACCAGCGAATTTTAATTTTAAACCAAAAACCTAAGACATGAACACCGAAATCCTTAGTCAGCTCTACCGTCAAGTGACGGGCAGCGACCCACAAGAGACCATCCTGATGCCCGCCTCGGGCAGCAACCGCCGATATTTTAGACTCACTGGTGTGCGCTCACTTGTTGGCGTCATCGGCGAGGACAAGCGTGAGAACGAAGCGTTCCTCTACATGGCAGGGCACTTCAAAACCAAAGGTCTGCCCGTGCCGCAAGTGCATGCCGTGAGCGACGACCACATGGCATATTTGCAAGAAGACCTGGGCGACGACATCTTGTTTAACCTCATTGAGAAGGGGCGCAAGACGCGTGTGTTTGGCAACATCGAGAAAGAGATGCTCAAAAAGACCTTGCGACAGCTGTGCCGTTTCCAATTTGAAGGGGCTGACGGGTTTGACTTCTCTAAATGCTACCCTACTCCCGAATTTGACCGCCGCAGCATCTTGTGGGATCTGAACTATTTCAAATATTGTTTCCTCAAGGCAACGGGTCTGGAATTTGACGAGAGCCGCCTCGAAGATGACTTTGAACACCTTGCCGACGTGCTATTGCGCAGCCTGTCGGCAACGTTCATGTACCGAGATTTCCAGTCACGCAACGTGATGATGCGCGACGGCGAGCCATGGTTCATCGATTTCCAAGGCGGCCGCAAGGGTCCCATCTACTACGACGTGGCATCGTTTTTATGGCAAGCCAAAGCCAACTTTCCTGACAGCTTGCGCCAGGAACTGATTGAAGACTATGTGAAGACATTGCGCAAATATAAGCCAGTGGATGACAACTACTTCAAGTCACAATTGCGACATTTTGTGCTGTTCAGGACGTTGCAAGTGCTAGGTGCATACGGCTTCCGCGGCTATTTTGAGAAAAAGCCCTATTTCATGCAAAGCGTGCCGTTTGCTATCAACAACCTGCGCGGACTGCTCAAACAGCCCTATGTGGAATATCCATACCTCAACGATGTGCTCAAGCGACTGGTGGGCATGTCACAGTTTGCCGATGAGATGCAGCGCCACATGCTGACCGTTCGCGTGATGAGTTTTGCCTACAAGAAGGGCATTCCTAACGACATCAGCGGCAATGGCGGCGGCTATGTGTTTGACTTGCGTGCCGTGAACAATCCTGGCAAGTACGACAAATATAAGTCGATGACCGGTCTAGACAAGCCCGTCATCGAGTTTTTGGAGAGCGAGAGCGACATCAAGACTTATCTAGAGCATGTGTATGCCCTGGTCGATGCCACGGTAAAGCGCTACATTGAGCGAGGTTTCACCAATCTGATGGTATGCTTTGGCTGCACCGGTGGCCAGCACAGGTCGGTCTATTGCGCACAGCACACTGCTGAGCACCTGAGCGAGAAGTTTAATGTCAAGGTCGAGCTCATTCACCGTGAGCAAGACCTGGAGCAGACACTCAATCACGTCGATTAACTGTTAGCAGCACGCAATGAAAGCCCTGATTTTTGCAGCCGGACTGGGAACACGCCTGCGCCCATGGACAAACGACCGGCCTAAAGCGTTGGTCGAGGTGGCTGGCAGACCCCTGTTGCAGCACGTGATTGAGCGAGTAGCAGCAGCGGGCTTCAACGATATCACCATCAACATTCACCACTATGGCGAGCTCATCATCGATTTTGTGGAACGAAACAACGCCTTTGGGCTAAACATTCACATCAGCGATGAGCGCGACTTGCTGCTCGACACGGGTGGAGGCATCCTCAAGGCACGGCAGTTTCTTGACGGTGACGAACCGTTTCTCGTCCACAATGCCGACATCCTCACCGACCTGGACTTGGCGAAGCTATACGATAACCACATCAGTTCAAACGCTTTGGCGACCATCCTGGTCAAGCAGCGCGACACACAACGCTACTTTTTGCTCGACCAAGATGACCGCCTGCGTGGGTGGACAAACATTGCCACTGGCGAAGTAAGGCCACCAGAGTTGGGGCAAACCGATGAGCTGACGCGCTGGGCATTTGGCGGTGTTCACGTCATCTCGCCCGATGTGTTCCCTCTGCTGGCACACTATAGCCGCCAAGCGGGTTCCAAATTTAGCATCACGCCGTTTTACATCGACCAGTGCAAGCATCACGTCATCACTGGCTATCACCCTGACAGTGACTACACCTGGCTTGACGTGGGTAAGCCTGACACGCTTGAGTTAGCGCGTCAACTATATGCCACGCGTGACGATGCTTAAAAAAAGCAAAATTGCCGCAGAGGGACATTAAACTAACCCCTCGCCAAGCAATCTAATTGACGACATCATTATTAATATAATAGGCTATTCCGACCACACCATGTGGGCACGATGGCATCATAAAAACGAAACTAACCGATACATCGCACAATGAAGAAGATGATCATTATGGCAGCTGCCGCATTGCTGCTAGTCGCTGCTCCCGCTACTCAAGCACGCACCAAAAAGGCAACCGCAAAAGCGGCTGCCACTTCGCAAGTAATCTACACTGGCGAGATTGCCAAAAAAGTGATTGGTTACAACGGCACCACGCCCCTTAACATCACCATCAAGGGCGGCAAAATCGAGAAGATTGAAGCATTAGAAAATGAGGAAACGCCCGCCTACTTCAAACGCGCATGCGACAAGGTGTTCCCGCAATATGAGGGCAAAACCATCGAGGAGGCACGCAAGCTTCAGCCCGACGCCGCCACAGGCGCCACCTATAGCAGCGAGGCGTTGATTAAGAACATCCAGGCAGGTCTTGAGCAAGTCAAGAGCAGCAGCAAAAAGGCCACCAGCAAAAAGAAAACAAGCAAGAAACGCCGTCGCTAACAATTTCGCCACATGCTTACCACCACCCGCTTGCGCTCGCTGTTGTGCTGTTTTGCAATCGCCTTAGCTGCCTTAGCTGGCAGTGCGGTCACCGCCGACTCGCTGCGATATGTCAACGCAATGGACTATCGCATGATCAATTATGCCTTCGACAAGACGTTAGAGGCACGATTGCCCGTGACATTGCAGGACTCGTTGCGTGCTAGCATCTGGCCGCTAGCGCAGTGCACAGCCGGCAAGGGATTTCGGTTTGCCACCGACTCCCGAGCCATCGGGGTGCGCTACAACCTGCTGACCAACATGCACATGATGCACATGGCAGACACGGGCATCAAAGGCACCGACCTGTATGTGTGGGACGAGACTCAGCAACAGTGGCGTTTTGTCACTAGCAGCCGCCCCGTGCGCAAGGACACGCCCGTGCGCCCACGCGAGGACAGCATCCAAAACAAGGTGTATGTGCAAAACTTGGACGGCAAGATGCACGAGTACATGATTTACCTGCCCCTCTATGATGGGGTTCGCTGGATAGAAATCGGAGTGGACAGCAGTGCCACCATCACCCAACCACAACTTAACTCGCCGCGCAGCGACCAGCGCATCGTGTTTTATGGCACTAGCGTGACGCAAGGCGGTTGCGCCAGCCGTACAGGCATGGTTGCCACCAGCATCTTGCAGCGGCAACTCAACGTGGAGGTGGTGAACCTGGGCTTCAGTGGTGAGGGGCGCATGGACTACTGCATCGCCCGAGCCATGACTGGCATACCTGACGTGGCAGCGTTTGTGATCGACCCACTGGGCAATAACACGGTGCCCATGGTTGACACGCTGACGGTGAACTTTATCAACATCTTGCGCCACGCACGCCCCGAGGTTCCCATCATCATGGTCGAGGGCGAGATGTTCACCTATGCCAACTATAACCAAGAGAGTGGAGCTACCTTACGCAAGAAAAACAGCCTGTGGCGTGACAAATACGAGCAGCTGTTGGCTGAGAACCCCAACAACCTGTATTATGTGACGTGCGACGGTCTGACTGGTCCCGATGCCGAGGGCACTGTCGATGGTGACCACTTGACAGATTTGGGCTTTTGGTGGTATGCCAACAAGCTACGACCCTTGCTACAAGCCATCCTAGACGGTAAGCGGTAAGAGGGGGTTAGGCTTAAGGCTTAGGGCTTAGGGTATTAGGATTTGTTTAGGGTATAAAACAACCAGGGCTTAAGGTTTGCGCTTGCAAGCGACTCCTTAAGCCCTGGTCGTTAAGTTTCTAGAAAAACGTTATTGCCTGCCGCTGAGAGTGATGTCACGGCTGGTTTTAGCAATCAGACCTTGCAGCACCTTGCCTGGTCCAAGCTCCTCGGCCTCGGTCATGCCGTCCTTAATCATGTTTTGCACGATGTGGCTCCAGCGAACCGGCGAAGTGAGCTGTGCCACCAGATTTTCCTTAATCTGCGCAGGATCGGTGTGAGGCAGAGCGTCAACATCCTGATAGATGGGACAACGCGGGGTCGAAAATTGTGCTTGGGCAATGGCTTGCTCCAGTTCGGCACGGGCGGGCTCCATCAGGGGCGAGTGGAATGCGCCACCCACCTTGAGCGGCAACGCACGCCTAGCGCCAGCTTCCTTAAATTTCTCACAGGCAGCAGCAATGGCATCCATTTCACCACTAATCACCACCTGACCTGGGCAGTTGTAGTTGGCAGGCACACACACGCCATCGATGGTTGCGCACACCTCCTCAACCTTCTCGTCGGGCAAACCAAGAATGGCAGCCATCGTCGATGGGGCAGCCTCGCAAGCCTTCTGCATAGCCAATGCCCTGGCCTCTACCAGCTTCAAGCCCTGCTCAAAGGGGAGCACGCCAGCAGCCACCAGTGCGCTAAACTCGCCCAGTGAATGGCCGGCTACCATGTCGGGACGAAATTCGTCGCCCATGGTGAGTGCCAAAATCACACTGTGCAGGAACACGGCAGGCTGGGTGACGCGCGTCTGCTTCAGGTCGTCCTCAGTGCCTTCAAACATCAAGTCGGTAATGCGGAAGCCCAACACCTCGTTGGCTTGTTCAAACAAGTCATGAGCCAATGCGTTGCTTTGGTACAGTTCCTTGCCCATACCCACAAATTGCGCTCCTTGGCCCGGAAATACAAATGCTTTCATTGTCGTACTTTTTCTCGTTAGGTTTTAGAATGTTATCAATAGAATGTTGCCCGCCATGGCGGTCGCAAATAACACGCCACAAAGGTAACCATTTTTCTTGATTGCCGGCTCATGTGACACGCTTTTTTTACTTGCCATCGGGTATCATGTCATCAGATTTTGCAATGATGTTTGCCTGCGTTAACGAAAATTTGTGTATCTTTGGCGGTTCAAAACAAACTTATTTTAAACCACTTTAAACAGATTGGCATAACTTTAATATAAATCAGCCTATTAAGTGAGAAATATTTAAATCATTCTTCAAATAATTTCAAGTTATTTCTTGTTTTAGTGGTGCATTTTTCGTAACTTTGCACCATCATATTTAAATAATGCACCACGAAATTTAACCACAAAACGATATAAAACAATGAATAACAACGAATTAAAACCAACCGTAACGCTAGCAACACGCACGAACAAAACCGACAACCAAGAGGTAAAATTGCGGTTTCGTGTCCGCTGTGGTCGTAGCTATCAATATTACTACAAGAGCGGCATCGTCTGCTCGGTCGGCAACCTCAAACGCTTCAACCCTGATTGTAGCGTTAAAGGTCGCACCATCGTACCGCCAGCACAATTGCAGAATGATATTTCCGAGGTGGTTGCCAAGCTAAAAAGAGCCGCATTTGCAGCCGTTGAGCGCGGCATCACTTCAAGCGATGAGTTCACCGCCCTGATGAAAGACAAAGCCGTGACAGGGGAGAAAAGCACCTTATTACAAGACTTTGCGGATTACATTCATGAGCGCAGCACAAACGATGATGAAATGCAACGGATAACAGATGCGACGGTGACGTGCTACAAAAGCACATTCAAGCAACTACAAGCGTTCTTGGTCGGGCGTGGCCTAGATAATGTCAGCATCCAAGATTTCACCCCTCAAATGCTCATCGATTTTCTGAAATTTCTTGGCTCTAACGTGAGTCAAAATAGCCGCTCCGAGTATTCGACTAAGTTGCGCAAGTTCTTTGGCGATATGGAAGACAGGGACCTGATAGCGTTTTCGCCATTCAACAGACGTAAAAAAGAAATACAAACGCTCACGGCACGCAAAAGAGCCCATGAGCCGTTTGCCCTAACGCTTGATGAGGTGAAGCTCATAGCATCAACAGACGTGCCACAACACCTCCAACGCACTAAGGAAATCTTTATGATGCAAACCTATCTTGGTTGCCGTGTGCGTGACCTGGGCAACATCACGATGAGCGACGTGAAGGAACATCCCGACGGCTTTAAATATATTAGATACATACCGCAGAAGACCGCCAAGAGTGACTTCAAGGTTGAGACACCGCTAGTGCCTAGTGCCGTGGCGATGCTCGACGGTGGGGTGTCACTGCCGATGCGTCTGCCAGCCACCAAGGTGATAAACGACCAAATCAAGGCCCTGCTTCATCATTGCGGCATTAACAGGACTGTGGAGGTACGGGACAAAGCTGCTCAACGTCTCACCGATAGCCCACTGTGGTATGTTGTAACCAGTAAGATATGCAGGCGCACTGCCGAGTCCCTGCTCACCGCCTACCAGGTCAATATGTTTACTAGTGGGCTTCATGCCGTGGGCAGTGACGCAATTAAATCTTATGTGGATATGTCCCTGACGCAACGCTATCGCCTGATGTGCCTAGCCTATGGCGAGACACCGACATACAACGAAACCGACAAAGACAACAACGTGTAAATTAACAATACAAACCAATCAAACAAACAAAACATCATGGCAACATCAAACAATCAAATCACTGTCAGCGACCTCACCGCTAACCTAGTTAATTGTCACAATCAGTTCTGCCACCTCATGGGGCAGATAAAACCCCTGCTAGAACAAATCTTGGTCGGGCCCTGTGGGAACGAACCCGAGGGCGCGTGCCGAAACCTGACAGACGGTGCCACCGACTTTTCCAGCGCATTAATCGATGTTATCAGGTGGTCGGTGTCGCAACACATCGATTTTAGCGATTATCGCCCCACCTCAACAATCTAGACCCATCAAGCCACCTCAACCGACTAGCCCCACCCCACAAAGGCGGGGCTTTTCTGTGCCTACAATAATCGCGTCTAATCGCTTCAACCTACCAGGGCGAACAACCTTACATAAGTACGACAAAAGCCCCTCACGATGCACGCACACGCATTTCTCGCCATGCTCACGCAGATACCGCAAGACCGTCAACCGCGTTTCATCTTGATGTCAGGGCGGTGTCTCCCTGATGCGGTTATAGGCATCAAAGTAATCGGCAATGATGTCGGCAATATCGTCGCCCTGCTCCTTTGCGTGCTGCTCCATATAGGTTGAGACTTTGACGCTCTTGCAAATGTGGCGCAGGTCTCTCGCCTTGCCGCTCCACTCGTCGAACTTGCCATTATCAGGACACAAAACCACGTCACGGCCTTTCAATGGGGCGCAGATAGACGCATTGAGGTTGCCGCAACCGCCACAAGCAACGGCAACGTAATCAGGGAACACGGCACTGAAAATGATTGCCGACTTTTCGGACTCCAACACGATAACAGGCTTGTGCTTGTCAGTGTTGAGCAAATGCTCACCAAACAGGCATTGCCGTAGGTGATAGCCGGGCAGCTTCATCACTGTGTGCGCCCATGTGACGTGATTGTAGGGCTGCTTGACGCGCTTGCCAGTGGAGGGGTTATATAACATCACTTTGCCAGTGTGAACACGCCCTGCCGCGTCTATTTGCCAAAATATGGTGCTGCCTGCCCAGTGCCGCGACGTGCCGATGTAATAACGCTCTATCGCCTGTCTTGTCTGGTCGTCGCCCATGACGTTCCGAAGGTAGGTAATGAGATTGTTTTGCTCCCAACGTGCCAACGAGCGTTTAAACACCTCGGCACTGATATAACTGGGGCGTGGTGTCGATACTATTCTCGGCTGCCAAACGTGGTGGTTTGGAATCATGCCGTTGTCGTGGAAATATTCCGATGGGGGATAATGATAGCCACACTTTTGCTCTCGGTCACACCTGCCGCAGTCGTCTGCCAGATACCGACCCGTCGCGGTGTCGAGGTATCGAACAAATGACCGCTTGCCGCATGAGGGGCAAATGTGCTTTTTTGAGGACCTATCGAGGGTATATCTAAATTCTTTCATAAATAAAAGTATAGGAGGTTGCGCGGTTGCAGGTTGCACTGGCTTTAAAACGCTTATTATCAATCTATTGCGCTGAAAAGTCCCGCAACCTCGGTTTTAAATAGGCTTTTATAGCTGGTTGCGCTACTTTTGTGGCTATAAACACTGATATTCAGGTAATTAAGCCCCGCGCAACCTGCAACCCCGCAACCTCGGTTAATTATTTTTTCGCTACTTTTGCTCTCGCTTTTCTCACTGCTTGCCCACTGATGCCGAGTGCCGCTCCGAGCGCATCAGTCGAGGGCACGTTGAAACGCTTGCACACCTCGGCTATTAACTCCTCATTGCCTATTGGCTTGGGTTGTGTCGTGGGCATTGTGATTGTGTCAAATATCCGTCTGGCAGTCCAGAAGAAATAGTCCTTCATACATCGCGCTGCGTATTCCATTGACTCAACACTGATAGTGAAACAAGACTCACCGTTGCAGACGTGGCGCAACATCTGAACAACGCCTGCCCACCGTATTACATTGACTTGGAGTTTAGCTGCAATCTGGGCGACCACACCGCCATTAGCTTCCCGTGATACGCGCTGCATTTCGTTGAAAAACTTGATGTAGGCTCGTTTTGCTTCTGCCGAAGGGCGCATGATTAACGATGCCTTGTCCGCGTCTGGCTGGTAAAGTTTTTGTATCACGCTATCCCACCACTGGCATAGCTCGTCACTGATTTCCTCCTCGCTGTAATCATCCCATTTTTGTTCTTCTGGGTAGGTGTAGAGGAAACGTTGTGGCAGTCCTCCGTCAGCCTTGCCTGCCGATGCCAACGTGTCAAAAACTCGCGCTGGTTGCAGTCCGCCAAATATCATGAAAAATGGTGTATCAACGCCAAAACTAACCTCATCATCAACCCTATCTATCACCAAAGATTTTCCGTTATAGAGCGACAAGATAGCGCCAGAGCTATCACCGCTTGAAAACTGGTCTATATTCTGGAAAAACTTGGCAACCTCATCCAGAACAACGCCTGCCCCGTGTTGCGTGTATTTCAATCGCTTGGCGATTGCTTGTGCCGAAGGGTCTTTCAGGATTAACCGCTTCACTCTCGGCTTGTCTTGGCATTCGCGGTCTTTCTTCGATAGCGCGTTAAACTGGGATAGCTCGTCTTGATAATGTTGTGCAAGTCTGCTGTTTTCATTTTCCAGCCACTCAAAGGGCGGCTCCATTGCTGGTGATTTACCCGTGCCACTCTCGGAAATCATCACGCCCCAGATTGATAGGTAGTTCTTGTGTCGCTTAAAACCCTGAACTTGAACACGACTACCGATTGCCAGACTCGCGGCTGCCATGCAAGCAAGCGTGACGTGTTCGCGAGGACACTGCCCTGCTGCTGATAGTTGGCTGATGTACTCTTGTACCTTGTCAGGGAGTCCGTCGATAGGTAAAACGTGTGTCGGCTCATCAGGTGCATCGGTGACGAAAGACGTATCAGGATTCGGGGCAAAAACATCGCTTTTTCCTTGCGCATCTCGCTGAAAATCGCTACCTTTGCCACTGTTATTCAACGTCGTTGCCCCCATCGTGGGGCTTTTTTCTTCAATCATCGCGTACCTCCTTTCGTCTTAGCCATCCACAGGTTTTCCACGTCTTGGGCCTTATAGAAAACCTTTCGGCCGACGTGGTGTTTTTTCAGATACCCCATGTTGTGCCAGGTACACAAAGTTTGGGCAGTTACAGAAAAACGCTTTGCAACTTCCGCAAGTGGTATCAGCCTGTCGGTGTCACCACCACCAAGATGATACATTTCGCGAAATTTCTCCGCTATCCTCTCGGCTGCTTCATTGGCGGCCTTTATCGCCACCTCTTGAATTAATACATTATAATCCATATAAAATATAAAATTCCATAGTTATAGTTTGTGTCGTTCAACCATGCAAAATTAATAAATATTTTTCTTTTATTTGAAAAAATTTGAATAAAAATGAACTTGTTATACTCATTTTTATATTAATATACTGATTATCAATGATTTGTAAATCAAATAAATAAAATTGTATATAAAATTTCATATGCGAACCGACTTCCCCACCCCTCCATCGCCACCATTTCCCCACCTCCGCCCCACGCCATCAAACTACGTTTGATGATTTCCGCCGTATCACCGACACCGCAAAAAAAATAACCATCCAAAAACGCGCATTTTTCAGCACGAAAACGGCCAAAAAAACGACCGAAAAGCGCACAAAAAGGGCGTGACCTGTCGTAAGTTTGCGCATACTCACCACAATTTTAAAAAATCATGCGCCTGTACGTCGGTCACGCCCTCGTGTATCTTTTGAAGCCTGCCTTATGTTATCGGGTAATCGTCGCCATCGTCACCGTCGTTCACGTTTCGGAAAATCTGCTCACGGTCTATCAAGTTCGCAAACCTTTCGGCATTGAGCTCAAATTCATTCATCGGCCTGCCATCGGCATCCTTGCGCAACAGGTAGCTAGCAATCGTCACCCTGTCGGTGGTGCTCGCGCCTGTCGCTGGGTTCACGAACACGTTTTGACGGCCAACCGTCGCAAACTCTTTGAGGCCATGCTCACGCTCAAATCGCGCCACATCATTCAGCGCGTCAACGACCGCGCCAACCAGCGTGTAATATTGCTTTTGAGTGTCAGTGAAACGCCTTGTAGCGCACGATGTCGCCCACTCGTTCACATCTTTGCTGTCAAACCAAAAACGCTGCTTGCTATCGATTTTCAACGCGAAGTGATGCTTAGCTAATAGTGATTGCAGAGTGTTGCAAAGCCCGGCAGTACGGCCTGCAATCGCGTCATACTCTCGCTTTATATTGTTCTTCAAGCTCTCAGGTACGAAACCGCGACCGCTCATAAATTGCTGGTAGGCATCGTCGAAGAAACGCCGCGCCCATTCCACCGTCAACGTCGGCAGCACATCAGGACTATTAATTTCAACGATGTTTAACGCTCGCAGACTCTCGACCGTCTGATTTAATGCTTGGCGGTCACGCTCGACGCTCGCTAGCATCTTGTCGCGCAACTGCTCGTTTACTATGCTTTTCAACCGCCTCATCGTCATTTGTACATTTCACCAGCCTTTGGCATTTTATAACCTCTCTCGTCGTTACTGGGCAGCTTTCCCCTGAACGCCAGCTCGCCCATCAGCCGCTTGCGCCTTGCAAGCTGCTCATGCTCCTGATTGTTTTTTATATTCTCCATCGTCAATATATTATATAATGTTATTGTTAAATTCTTCAATCTTATCACGGTCGAAATAGACATCTTTCAAGCGGCCCCGTCGGTCGTGCTTGAAGTACGCCACCATCGGCAACACCTCATCAGGCGCGTCGTATAATCGTTGCATCAGCACGTCAGCACGGCACCCAAGCAAAGCCGCCGCTTCATGAGCGTCGATTGCGTCTATCCGCCAGCCTTTGACCAACTCCACCATCATCGCCACATCAGTTTGTCAAGGTCTTTAACCTGAAAATAATACTTGCGTGGGCTTAACTTGACGTAAGGCAACCTGCCCTCGCGCATCCACTTGCGCAGGGTCGGCACGCTTATGCCTAGATACTGGGCAGCGCGGTTCTCGCCGCAGATAGTTGTCTTTTTGTAGGTCATATTCATATCCGAAGAATTGATTTGCAATATTATGCTGCAAATATACATATTTATACGAAAACAAGCAAAAATAAAAGCAACTTTTTCCGGGGGAGAAAAATTTTTAGGGGAGGTGACCAGCACCTCGAAACCCCATTTCAGGGGGGGGGAGGGGTGTATTAACACGCTGATAATTGCGTTTTAAGCACGTCTTTTTCTCGACTCTACCAACCGCCCACCGACACCACGAAATGCAAGCACAGGCGATTTATGGGCTTTTTAGCATATAAATTCAGCTGCTTCACCGTGCCAGCCGTCAGCATCAGGCGCACACGGCACGATGCCAAGCTCACCACCGCCAACACCTGACACAATCAGCAACAGGCAACCGCCTGTTACCACCCTCAACACGATGCCATGCTCACCCATCAGCAACAGGAACAGGAACAGGAACACGCACACCCGAGCGTCGGCTCATCCACGATGCCCACCGAGAGCATCACCTCACCCCATCAGATTTTGCCAGTTCAAAAACTTTGTGTAACTTTGCCCCATGAGAGCATCACCTCGCCCCAAAAACGGCCAAAAATCAATTATTGGGTGCAAAAGTGGTGCATTTAATACCTAAACCGCTGATATTCAACGATTGTAATATTTGCGGTTCAAAACGTTTTTTAACTTGAAACTGCACCAATGGGCACCATCATATCCATCATCATCGGTTGCGTGTCGATAGGCATTATCCTGTCGGCACCCATGGGGCCTGTGGGCATTTTGTGCATCCAGCGCACGCTCAACAAGGGGCGCAACTCGGGCTTCTTTACTGGTGTGGGTGCTGCCGCCAGCGACCTGTTCTACTGCCTGCTCACGGGCTTGGGCATCTCGTTTGTCACCGACTTTATACAGAGCCACGTCAACGTGCTGCAAGTGCTGGGCAGTGCCATCCTCATTGTCTATGCCGTCTATATGATTTTTCATAATCCGGTGAAGCGCATTTCTTCTAATGTTGACGAGCGCGACGACCGCTGGCGCGACACCATGACGGGCTTTTTGTTCACCCTCAGCAACCCGCTTATCATCTTCCTGATTATTCCGCTGTTCGCCCGCTTTGGCTTCCCCTTGCCCGAATATCGGTTTTATCATGTGCTCATCGGCTATCTGGGCATTGTGGGCGGTGCGTTGCTGTGGTGGGCAGTCATCACCTATTTTGTTGACAAAGTGCGCTCTCACTTCAACATCAGGTCCATGTGGCTCATCAACCGCATCATCGGCAGCATCATCTTGCTGCTGTCGCTCTACGGACTCGTAACGGGCTTGTATGCCTATCTGCAAGAGCTGCAAGTCATCTGATAGCCACAGGACTTTACCGCACAGCAAATCGAAATCGCTGCGACACAGTGCCTAAGCAATTGGGCTTAAGGCTGATTTCACACTCTAGCCTTAAGCCCAACCGACCATCTGCGTCGCTTTATACGGCGGCGGTGTTATTGCTTGGTGCCGTAGGTGTTGTAGCTGATGTTGTCAGCGTTATACTTGTCTTTGGGTTGCGGAGCCTCGTCGGGATAACCCACGCGAATCACGCACAGCGGCACGATGTCCTGAGGGGCGCCGATGGCCTTAGCGATGCCTGCGCTGCGCTCCATATCAGGATAGCCACCAGTCCACACAGCGCCCAGCCCCAGGGCATGGGCAGCAAGCAGCAGGTTCTCGGTAGCAGCCGACACATCCTGTACCCAGAAGTCGGGCATCTTGCGCTTCTCGCCCGCTTTGGCTCCTGGCATGTCGTCGGGGAAGTAGGTCTTGCTCATGTCGCCGCACACCACAATCATGAGCGGTGCATTGGTGGGCCGCGGCCCTGCCAGCGTGTTGATGATAGCCGTGTCGGTCACCACCACATAGTGCCAGGGTTGGCGGTTCATGGCAGTGGGAGCAGCCATAGCTGCCTTGAGCATGATGTCAATCTTCTCCTGCTCCACGGGCTGGTCCTTGTACTTGCGGATGCTGGTCCGCGTCATGATGTTCTCGATGGCAGCCTGCCCCGCATCGGCGGCGGGTGCGGCAGCCTGCTTGTTCTCGCCTGCGGGCGTACAGCCGCCCAGCGTCATGATGGCAACAGCCATCGCCAGTAGCATCTTTTTCATAACAATCTGCATTGGGGGTTAGTGAATATATCTATTTGTTACATTTATACTAGCCAGTCAATTGGCAGCTGCAAATATCAGCAAAAAAAATGAAATCACCGCCCATTTTCCCCTCTTTTTTTACTCAACGCCCAGGGGGGCTTAGGGGGCTTACGGTTTAGGGCTTAAGGCTTACGGCTTAGGGCTTAGGGAGCTGGGCTAGAGCCTTAAGCCCTACCCCTTTGAGCCCCACCTCCCATCCATTTAACAAAAAAAACAAGCCTTTCATATCTGTTCATAACGGCAAAAGTTGTAACTTTGCACGCCCATTGGCGGGCGACGACACCTGTCGCGCCACACCATAGCCGGCAGCGAGAGGAGTGAAGCAGTGAACAACGAGTTGTTAAAAAACATATTGAGCGTAATCGTCAAGCCCCACTACGGCTGGGAGCGCGTGAGCCAGAGTGCATCATCACCAGGCAAGGCACTCACCGATGCCTACTACCCCCTGCTAGGCGTGCTTGCGCTGGCGTGCTTTGTGCCCATGCTCTACGACCGCACGCTCACGTTGAGCCACTGCCTGATGGCGGGCATCATCGAGTTTTCAAGCTATTTCATCACCTACTTCATCACCAGCTACCTGCTCGAGGGGTTTTACCCCGAGCTTGCCAAGACCGATGCCGCCAAGTGCCGCCTCAACGATTTTATCGTCTATAACCTCATCTTTCTGGTCGGGCTCAAGATTTTGCGCTACCTGCTGCCCAGCAACTTCTCACCCGTGCTTTTCCTCATGCTCTACATGCCTTGGATGGCATTCCGTGGAGTGGACTACCTGGGTGTGCGCGATAGCAAGGTCGCCAAGTTTGTCACCATAGCGTCTGCCCTGATCATGGGCTTGCCGCTTGCCATCAACTGCTTCCTGAGCCTGTTCATCATCAGCTAACGCAGGTTTTTCTCCACCATAAAAAAATGAACCAAATCATTTTTTAAATTAAAACAGAACAAAACCAACCGCAACATTATGGCTGCTAACACAATAAATATCAAGAACCGCCGCGCGACATTTGACTACGAGATTACCGAGACGTTCACTGCAGGCATCGTGCTGACCGGCACCGAGGTCAAGGCGTTGCGCCTAGGCAAAGCGGGGCTCACCGACACCTATTGTTCCGTTATCAACAATGAGCTGTGGGTCAAAAACATGTATATAGCAGAATATAGCTACGGGTCATATAACAACCACACCACCCACCGCGACCGCAAGCTGCTGCTCAACCGCAACGAGATTAACCGCATCGCCAAGGCATGCCAGCAGCCAGGTGTTACTGTGGTGCCATTGCGCCTGTTCATCAACGAGCGTGGGCTTGCCAAGCTGGTGATTGCCACCGCCAGAGGCAAAAAGCAATATGACAAGCGGCAGAGCATCAAGGAGCGTGAGGACCGACGCGCCATGGACCGCATGTTCAAGCATTAAGCATCTAAATTGGGCCTAAGGCTTCTACCCAAGAAACTAGGCGTTAATCGCAAATTTGGAGAATTTGCTCCCGTTCGACAATAAAAATTTCATTCTTATTGTGCTCACTTAATCGCAAATTTGTTTAATTTTGTGGTTTGAACATTCATTGACCCTTTTAAAGCGATTAACTTGACAATGAAATCTCCACTGCAATGCAAGCATCTGTATGGGCTAATCGGATACCCGCTGAGCCATTCGCTTTCGCGCGATTTCTTTAACCGCACGTTCGCCGACGAGGGCATCGATGCCCAATATATCAACTTTGAAATCGAGGATGCGGGGCAGCTGATGGAGGTCATTGCCGAATATCCCAACCTAGATGGTCTAAACGTGACTGCCCCACATAAGCAGGCTGTAATTCCCTTGCTTGACTCGCTAGACGATGATGCTCGCCAGATAGGAGCGGTGAACGTGATCCGCTTTGTGCGTAACCCTGCCACACGAGAGCTTGTGGAGCTACGCGGCTATAACACCGACGTGACGGGATTTTATCAATCGGTGTTGCCACTGATCACACCCGAGCGGCGCAACGCCATGGTGCTAGGCACAGGGGGAGCCGCCCGTGCGGTGACCGCTGCCCTGCAACGGCTGGGTGTAGAGGTGACACTGGTGTCGCGTCGCAAAAGTGAGCGCACCATGGTCTATGAAGAAATCACACGCGCCATGGTGGCTGCCCACCAGCTGATTGTGAACGCCACGCCTCTGGGCCAGTATCCTGACGACAACCAGTGTCCCGACTTCCCCTACCGTTTCCTCAGCAGCCAGCACCTGTGTTATGACTTGATATATAACCCCGAGGAGACACGATTTATGCAACGCAGCGCACGCCAGGGTGCTCAGACCAAAAACGGGCTTGAGATGCTGCTGCTGCAAGCTTTTGCCTCATACGAAATCTGGACAAAGGGTGAGACTGGTGCCAGCCGCCTCTAGCCTGACTGTACCACATGACGGGCCATCACATCGTGTCGCGCGTGCCTGTGCTGAGGGTAGTGGTACCCTTTGCGGCAGGCATTGCCCTGTGGCAATGGACACAGTGGTGGTTGCCCCCACTCGCCCTGCTGATAGCTGGCGTGGCAGGTTATGCGCTGCTGACGCTCGCGTCGCGGCAACCCACAGGCAGATTGAGATGCAGACCTTGGTTCGTTGCTCCACTAACCATTGTAGCCCTTGCACTGGGGTGGCTGTGCGCCTGGCTACACGAGCCTGCCAAGCTAGACCTTGACCAGACGAACGGCAAGACGCTGATAGGGCGCATCGACGATATGAGATATACTGACTACTCGATGCGGCTGACCGTGCGCTTGCTAGATGTGGACGACTCACCTCACGCCGTACCACCTTGCCACCTGCTGGTGACCACACGCGGATGCGACTACCGGCTGCGGACTGGCGACTTGGTGGCACTGACCGCCAAGCTGAGCGAAGTGCGCAACATGGGCAACCCCGACGAGATGGACTATGCCGCTCACCTGCTGCACTCGCAAGGCATCAGGTACCAGCAGCACCTGCCAGTGAGCAAAATGGCGGCGTGTGGCTATGCTCCCACATGGCGCACACGGCTGACGCACGCCCGCGACCAACTGCAGCGGCAATTGTACGGCACCCGTCTGCCTGCCGACGCCCAACAATTTATCGCGGCATTGCTGCTGGGCAACAGCACGCTCATCGACCAAGCTACCCGCAAGCAATTTTCGGTGGCAGGCGTGGCTCATGTGCTGGCGTTGAGCGGCTTGCACGTGGGCATCATTGCCCTCATCATCTGGTGGCTGCTGTTTCCGCTCGACTATGTTCGCCTCAAGCGTCTGCGGCTGGTGCTCACGATGGCTTTCATCGTCATGTTCGCGCTGTTTACCGGCCTCTCGCCCTCGGTTGTCAGGGCGACAGTCATGATTGGATTTGTGTTTGCCAGCATGGTGCTTTATCGCCGCTCCACGTCGCTCAACGCCCTAGCGGCAGCGGCACTGGGCATCCTGGTGTTTTCGCCGTCGTCGCTCTACAGTGTCGGGTTCCAGCTCAGCTTTGTCACGGTGGGGGCACTGCTCATCTTTCCGCACCTGTTCGGAAGGTTGCGCATCAACAACCGCATCGCCAATTATGTGTGGCAAACGGTCATCACATCGCTGGTGGCGACACTCGCCACTGTGGGGCTCACGGCACACTATTTCCACACCATCTCGCTGGTGTCGGTGCTTGCCAATCTGCTGGTTGTGCCCGTGCTGCCCGTTTTTATGGTTTGCGGTGCCCTGTTGCTGCTGCTGGCAGCCGCAGGCTATCAAGTGGCCATGCTCAACTGGCTGGTTGAGGCACTGCACAGCTACATTGCGTGGGCAGCCCGATGGAGCGGCAGCCTGCCCTTGTCGCACGTGCAGGGTGTGTATGTGACCACGGCTGGCACGGTGCTCTATATGACGGTGCTGGCACTCATCGTCATGTGGCTTTACCGACGCCGCTGCCGCTATCTGATGGCGACGCTGGCAGTGGTTGCCGTGGCAGTGGCCCATTGCATCTGGATAACCCTGCACATGCCGCGGCAGGGTCTAGTGATTTTCAACTCGTTTGCCGCAACTCCCGTGCTCTATCACGACCACGGCACGGCATGGATGTGGGTCCCCGACGACCCCGAGCCCGATGCTGCCACCTACTGGCAACACTATCGCGCATTTTTTGCCCATCGCGCCATCGACTCGCTGGTGATAGTCCCCGCCGACAACGCTTTGCGCCTAGATGGCGCCTTGTTTAAACCACCCGCAGCCATGCTCATGGGCAAACGTATGGTGGCAGCCGGCAGAGGCTCAAGGGCAGGTGGCAGCAGCCCAACCCAAGCCGATGAAAGTGCCACAACGCTCGATTACCTCATCGTCACCCGCAATTGCCGACGCTCAGCCACATCGCTGCGGGCGACCTACAACTATCAGCAGCTGGTCGTGAGTGGCGCACTGTATCACACCGCACACGACCCACTGGTCGACGAGTGTGACTCGCTGCACATACCCTATCATGACCTGGCAAGTGCAGGGGCACTCGTCATCGAGCAATGAGCAGCCATATAGGCGCACACGCGCGAGCGGTGAAAAAAGACTGGCACAACCCATTTTTGCCCACACGCACGTGGGAAAAATGGGAAAAATGGGAAAAAGCTCAAAATCTTTTATTAATTTCGCAGTGTGGTTGTAAACAAATGAGACATAACCGAAAAAACCGAATGGAAAAAAGAAGAAGTATTTGCCTGGTGATGATCACCACGATGTTGTGCCTGATGGCTGGCAAGGCGCAAGCGATTGCCCCGCTACCCGCCACGGTGAGCCAACTGCTTGACCTGCGTAGCCGCGCCGTGCCGGCGTGCTGCGCCAACGAGGAGCCCATTTTTGCCCCCACGCGCGTAATCGATGGCGAGGAGCTAGTTGATGCCTTCGTGGTTATCGACGACGAGGCGACAATAGCCAAGTTGACGAGCCTGGGCGTGCGCGACATCTGCTCACTAGACGGCTTGTTTACCGCCCGCATCCCCGTGTCGAGGCTGGTGGAGGTATGCCAGCTGCCAGGCGTGGCAGATGTGGAGATTAGCCGCGCCCTGCAACTGTGCACCGACAGCACGCTGAGCGTGACCCACGCAGGCGATGCCATTAACGGCACCGCCGTGGGCTTGCCTGCCGACTATGACGGCACTGGTGTGGTGGTGGGCATCATCGATGTGGGGTTCGACTACCAGCACCGCGCCTATATGCGTGCCGACGACTCCACCGTGACGCGCATCGTGCGTGTGTATGACACGCAAAGCGACGCAGGGCATCCAGCCAAGTATGGCAAAAGAAGCCTGTCGGGGTCGGTGTTCATGGGCGATGAAATCTATCAGCTCACCACCGATGGCAATGGCACGCACGGCACACACACATCAAGCATCGCCGCAGGCACACACGTGAATGGCTATGGCGGCATGGCACCAGGTGCCGACATCGTGCTGTGCGCGGTGAGCTACCTGGGCGGCAGCATGTCTGCCAGCGAGATAGCAGGCGCACTCTATTATATCAAGGCCTATGCCGACAGCGTGGGCAAGCCGTGCGTGACGTCGATGAGCATGAGCAGCAACACAGGTTCACACGATGGCATGGACTACTTCTCAAGTGCCATCAAAAAAGTGACAGGCCCAGGCCATATATATGTGATATCAGCAAGCAATCAGGCGGGCAATAACGGCTATGCCTACGGGCAAGCCACCGCCGACAAGCCTGTCAGCATGTTTGTCAACAGCACTGCCGGCAACAACGAAAACTACTATTATGCCAACAACTGGGTGGACAGCTGGATGCGCACCGACGACGTGGCACCAGCATACAGGTATCACATCGTTGACCTCGACACGCGGCAGGTGGTGTGGCAAAGCGACGAGTTCACCTCATCGACCAAATTGCCGTACACGGCGTTCAGCGAATATTTTGAACCCGACACCGCGACTGCCAGCAATGGGTACCTGAGCACAACGGTCACGCACGACTATATGTTTAACCCTCGTTATGAGGTCATCACCCATTTCTATAACCTGCGCAGCAAGTCGTGGACAACCGATGCTGCAGGTGTCAAACACGGCAACTATGCCCTGGGCATCAGCATCTGGCCTGCCAACGAAACCGACACCTGCTGGGTGGACAACTGGATTGGCAACAGCTACTCAGAGTTTGGATGGATGGACAGTGTGACGGTTAACGACGAGGTGGTCAACGACTTTTACCTGACCAGCAGCGACTCGTGCTCAATCATCACCTACGCAGCATGCGACTCGGTCATCTCGGCTGGCGCATTTGCCGCTCGCGATAGCCATTACTCCCTCAACAGGGGCACCGTGCTGAGTTATGCCGACACCTACACGGTGGGCGACATCGCGCCGTTTAGCGGTTATGAGCCGGCAGGCTACGGTCCCACGGGCAAGGCATTGCCGACGGTATGCTCGCCTGGTGTGCTGGTGGTTGCGGCAGGGAGCCGTTATTCCTACATGGCAGACGCATCGACCAAGGAGACTGTGATGAAGACCGACGACGGTTGTGTGTGGGGCGTGATGACAGGCACATCGACCACAGCGCCCACCGTGGCGGGCATCATAGCCCAATGGCTGCAAGCCGACCCCACCCTCTCGCCCAGTGGCGTGAAGCGCATCATTGAGCAGACCGCCATACACGATGCGTTCACCAAGGGTGTCAACAGCTCACGCTTTGGCCCCAACGGCAAAATTGACGCATTGGCTGGGCTGCAACTGATTTTGAAAGACAAAACGACGACGCTGCTGGGCGATGCCAACGGCGATGGCGTTGTAGATATCACCGACGTGACCGCTATCATCGACTACGTGTTGGGTAGCGGTTCAGAGCCCTTCATCTTTGCTAATGCCGACATCAACGGTGACGGGACTATCGACGTCACTGATGTGACCATGGTCATCGACATCATCCTGCAACAGCAAACTGATGAAGGCGATGGGCAACAAGATTCAAAGCAGGCATGATTGCACATTAAAAGGTTTTGAGTAATTTTGCACGCCGAATAAGTCTAACAGTTTAAACAAAACCATATTTTTTAGGGAAAGATGAGTAAAAAATTGATAACGTTCATCGCTGCCACTCTGGCACTTGTGAGCGCGTGGGCAAGCCCTGCGTTACCGGCATCGGTCAGGCAATTGCTGGACATGCGAGCTATGAAATCGCCCAGCTGCAATGACCCGTCGAGGGTGCCAGTGAGGTTAATCAACGGTGAGGAGATGGTGGATGCCTTTATCGCCATCGACCATGCTGGTGTAACAGCCACATTAGCCGCTGCCGGTGTGCGCGACATTTGCCCGTTTGAGGGCTTTGTGACAGCACGCATACCCCTATCGCAGCTGACCGAGGTGTGCCAAATGCCAGGCGTGACAGATGTGGAAATCAGCCCCACCGTGCAGCTGTGCACCGACACCACGTTGAGCGTGACCCATGCGGGAGCGGTGATTAATGGCACCGCTAGCGGGCTAGCCACCGGTTATGACGGCACTGGGGTGATTCTTGCCATCATCGACGTGGGGTTCGACTACCAGCACCGCGCCTTTATGCGTGCCGACGACCCCACGGTGTCGCGCATCGTGCGCGTGTATGACACGCAAGACAAGACGGGACATCCCGCCAAATTTAACAACAGCACGCTATCGGGGTCGGTGTTCATGGGCGATGAAATTTACCAACTCACTACCGACAATGCCAACGGCACACATGGCACACACACCGCCAGCATTGCTGCGGGCACCCATGTGAACGGTTACGGCGGCATGGCTCCTGGTGCCGACATCGTGCTGTGCGCAGTGAGCTACCTGGGTAGCAGCATGTCGGTTACCGAAATTTCCAGTGCACTACGCTACATTCGAGCTTATGCCGACAGTGTGAGCAAGCCATGCGTGATATCTATGAGCGTGAGCACCACCAACGGCGCACACGATGGTTTAGACTATTTTTCAAATGTCATGCGACAAATCACAGGAGAGGGATGCGTGTTTGTGATTGCCGCAGGCAACAATGGTGGCTATAACTACTACAGTTATGGCGCAACCACCACCACGCATCCAGCTAACTGGCTGGTAAAGGCAAGCTCGGTCAGCGGAGCCGACTCCACCTATTATTATTATAATTGCTGGATGGACACCTGGCTGCGCACGCCCAAAGTGAAGCCCACCTACAGGTATCACATCGTTGATGTGAACACGCACGAGGTGGTGTGGCAGAGCGACGAGTACACTTCGCTCAAGACGCTTTATAGCAGCGAATTTAGCGACTATTACGAGCCTGACACGAGCAAAGACTCGGTGGGCTATTTCCGCACCTACGTCAGCTACAGCCCTTATAGCAAACGCTATGAGCTGAAGACCTATTTCCACAACCTGCGCAGCAAGTCGTGGACGACCGATGCACAAGGCGTGAAGCACAGCAACTATGCCCTGGGCTTCAGCGTGCGCCCCAGCACGGGAACCGACACCTGCTGGGTGGACAGCTGGCTCAACAACAGCTATGCCAGCTTCGGTTGGCTAGACGGTGCCAGCGTGGATAACGAGTGGATCGACGACTATTACCTCACCTACAGCGACTCCTGCTCTATCGGCACCTATGCGGTTTGCGACTCGGTCATTTCGGCAGGCGCTTTTGTGGGACGCAACAGTTATTATTCGCAAGGCAAGCAACGGACAATCACCGACGCCACCACCTATCCCACAATAGGCGACATCGCCATGTTCTCTAGCTACGAGCCTGAGGGTTATGGTCCCACTGGTGAGGCTCTGCCCACCGTGTCAGCTCCAGGTGTGATGGTGATTGCTGCCGGCAGCCGTTATTCCTCGCTCGCAGCATCCACCTCCACCGAACTGGCGATGCGCACCGACGATGGCAACGCCTGGTGCGTGCTGACGGGAACTTCGATGGCTGCGCCAACGGTGGCTGGCATCATCGCCCAATGGATGCAAGTCAATCCAACGCTGGCACCCGCCAATGTGAAACACATCATTGCGCAAACTGCCATACACGACCCATTCACCGATGGCGAACACAGTGACCGCTTTGGCGCAACAGGCAAAATTGACGCACTGGCAGGCATCAAGTATCTGCTGGGCAATGCAGACATACTGCTTGGCGATGTGAATGGTGACGGTGAAATCAACGTCACCGACCTGACGGCTCTCATCGACTATGTGCTGGGCAGCTCGCCACAACCGTTTGTGCTAGCTAATGCCGACATCAATGGCGACGGCATCGTAAATATCGCTGATATCACTGAGCTTATCGACCTATTGCTCAGCCAAGCTTAAATGCGTAGCCACACGGCACATAAGTGCCCTTGGCAAAGCCTAATTTGATGAATAATAGCATGGGTGATGGAGCTTGGTTGCACACAGCTCCATCACCTTATGTTGATAGTACCAGTTGGAATTTAGTCGGCAAAAATTGGCGTTTAGTCTAGTGCATTTGCAAGTGTCACCGCGCGGGCTTACCTTTGTAGCGTGATTTTTTCATAGGTACAATTTTTAATGTGAGTAAAAAAGATGAGAAATGGAGCTGCGTTGTGAGACGCGGCTTTTTCTTATTGTGCAATTTGGCAATGATGTTGTGCCACGGGGGCATGCTATCTCGCTAGACAGCCTCGTCGCATCGATATGAATAAAAGACTGGCAAAGATGTTGGCACAATATTTGTAGATAAACTTAATTATTTAGCGAAGAACCATTTTTCACATCACTCTCAAGCAGGAACGCAACCAATGAAACGCCTACATAAAACACGCCTAATTGGCAAAGATTCAAACATTCTCGCCATCACGCTATTCGGACATGTGTTTACCCGATATCCCGAGAGGATTAACAAGTATGTCATGAACCATGAGCTGATTCATTGCCGACAGCAACGAGAACTCCTCTACCTGCCATTTTTCATCATCTATGGCGTGGAGTGGCTCATCAAACGGTTCAAATATGGCAACTGGCAACTGGCTTATCGCAATATCAGTTTCGAAAAAGAAGCCTATGCCAACGACCGTGACCTGCACTACCTTAACAGCAGGCATCTGTTTGGCCAATGGCGACGCAGCAACCCATTGCGCTATGGTGGGCATCGTCAACCATTCAGGTAAGGGGTGGTGTCGTTGATGCCTGCCTCACGGAGGGCTTGGCGGCGCTCGGTGCAGGTGCCGCAAGTGCCACAATGCTGTTCGCTTCCCTTGTAGCAGCTATAAGTCTCGCTATAGTCTAGCCCCAGGGCGGCACCATGTCGTGCAATGTCTGCCTTGGTCAGGTTGGTGTATGGGGCGTAAATCTTGATGCCCTCGTAGGTGCCAGTCTGCATGGCTGCCGACATGGCATCGATGAACGGTGACCGACAGTCGGGATAGATGGCATGGTCGCCGGCATGGTTAGCTATCATCACACGGCGCAAGCCATTGCTCTCGGCGATGCCGCAGGCAATGGCGAGCATGATGCCATTGCGAAACGGCACGACGGTTGCCCGCATGTTCTCGTCGTCGTAGTTGCCATCAGGGATGGCATCGGCACTCTCAAGCAATGCACTCTTGAAGTACTGGTGCATAAAATCCAGGGGGATGATGAGGTGGCGTATGCCCAGCCGCTGGCAGTGCATAATGGCACACCGCCGCTCACGCCCGTTCTGGGTGCTACCATAGTCAAAGGTGATGGCGAGAGCAATCTCGTCTTTGAACTCATAGAGCATGGTGGTCGAGTCCATGCCGCCCGAGGTGATAATCACTGCGTCACGTGCCATAGTTGTCAGTTGTTATGCAAATTAGCAACCAGGCGAGCCTGCACCATGTCCTGATGCTGGCTGTCGCCATAGTTAGCAAAAGGCTTGATGCTGATGCCGCCGCGCGGATTGAACAGCCCAATCACCTCCAGATACTTGGGATCCATGAGCTTGACCAAATCTTTCATGATGATGTTCACGCAATCTTCATGAAAATCACCGTGGTTGCGGAAGCTGAACAAATAAAGCTTCAGGCTCTTGCTCTCCACCATGCGCTGGCGCGGGATGTAGTTGATGATGATGTGCCCATAGTCGGGCTGACCCGTTTTAGGACACAGCGAAGTGAACTCCGGACAATCAAGCGTCACCACATAATCGTTGTCGGGATGCTTGTTCTCAAAGGTTTCTAGCAGCTGCGGTGCATAGTCGGTGGGATAACTGGTGCCCTGATTGCCCAGCAGCGTCACGCCTTGCAATTCTTGGTCGGTTCGCGGCATATCTAAATCATGATTTTTTAAAAACAGGCACAAAGGTACGCATTTTTAGTCACATCACATCTGCAAATCAACAAAAAAGCGAGGCTGCCCCGCTCCCACCATAGCAACTGGGGGCAAGGGCAGCCTGTGCATTAAAAATTGTACGTTATGCTTATCTAACTCTTCGCTATTTATCAAATTGACTTCAGAACTTCATACCGAAGGCAATCTGGATGTTGCTGTTCTTGGCCTTGTCGCCATCGTCTTTGAAAGCATTGGTCATGCCCATCGTGTAGCGGGCCTGAACAAAGGCGTTTTCGGTGAGGTTATAGGTGCCACCCAAGCCCAGACCGAAGTCAGCGGTCTTGGTGAGGTCCTTAATGTCAATTGCCTTGTCAACGCCTTTTACTTTGTACTTGCTATACACGTTGAAGCCCACTTGAGGACCAAAGTCGATGCTGAAGGCTGGCGTAACATAGTACTTCAACATTACGGGAACGTTGATGTAGTTGGTGGTCCAGGTAGTCTTGATACCACTCTCATTCTCCTTGGCTCCCTGCGAAGCAAACACTACCTCAGGAGAGATGGCGAAGCTGGGAGTGAATTTGTACTCCATCAACAGACCAAGCTGATAACCTGCCTTCATGCCATGGACGGCGTTCTCGCCCCAAAAGTTGGTCAAGTCAAAACCTACCTTGCCACCAAACTGGACTTGTGCCGAAGCACCCATACAAACGATTGCAGCTGCAACCAACGTTAAAATCTTCTTCATAATTGTGTCGTTTTTTTTATTGAACATTAAAGTTTAATGAACACTGTTAGGTTGTGTTTTCAAAAAACACGCCCTTGTGACCATCAAGGTTTGAAAAAGTTTAAACAAAATGGTCAAAAAAAGGTAAAACAGAACACTTCGCCGTCCAAATAGGACAAAAAGTGACTAAATGGTGTGCTGATAGCACCTGTCCACACACTCACCGCCACTATGGTGCCATGCACGACCTATTAAATTTAGGCAAACAACATTTGGCAGACTAGGCAAAAAGCACTACCTTTGCACCGATTCAATGAGTTTGGGGGTGCCCGAGCCCTTGTGCGAAGGCTGAGAACATACCCATGGAATCTGATCCGGATAATGCCGGCGTAGAGAACTAAACTTATTAATTAACCAATGAGAAAAACCTTCTTAGCGGTTGCCGCCCTATTATGCGTGGGCGCAACCAGTGTCGCAGCAACATTGCAGGCGACACCCGACACGGTGACCACCGTCTCACTTGCCGAAGTAGAGGTGCTGGGCACACGTGCTAGTGCGGGTACACCCGTAGCGTTTACTAACATCAGTGCAAAGCAGCTCGCTGCCGAAAACCATGGATTGGACATCCCCTTCCTGCTGACGACGACACCCTCGGTGCTGACCACCAGCGATGCCGGTGCCGGTGTGGGCTATACCAGCCTGCGTGTGCGCGGCACCGATGCCACGCGCATCAACATCACAGTCAACGATATCCCGCTCAACGATGCCGAGAGCCACACCATCTATTGGGTGAACACACCCGATTTTGCCTCGTCGGTGCGCGACATACAGATTCAACGCGGTGCCGGCACCTCGACCAACGGCTCTGGAGCATTTGGCGCCAGTGTGAATATGCGTACCCAAAGCTTCGGTTCTTCGCCCTATGCTGAGGTTTCGGCAAGCTATGGCTCATTCAACACCAACAAAGAGACCGTGCGTGTGGGCACAGGTTTGCTGGGTGACCATTGGGCTGTTGATGCCCGCTTGTCACACATCGGCAGCGATGGCTACCGTGACCGTGCCAGCAGTGCATTGAAGAGCTATTTTGCCCAATTGGGCTACTTCAACGACCGCACAGTCGTGCGCTTTGTCACCTTTGGCGGCAAAGAAGATACCTATCATGCCTGGGACGGCATCAGCCGCGATGAGCTGGAAACCAACCGCACCTACAATCCCAACGGCGAAATCAAGCACGATGGAGCGGTGACCGGATTTTATGCCGACCAAAAGGACATCTATCAGCAAATTCACTATCAGCTCATATGGAATCAGACGTTCTCGCCGCTATGGAAACTCAACGTGGCGTTGCATTACACCGACGGCGACGGCTACTATCAGGAATACAAGAACAACCGCACCCTTGCCGAATATCTGCTCGACCCTGTGGTCACTGCCACCGGTACAAGCAAAAAAGCCTCGCTGGTGCGCAAAAAATGTGTTGAAAGCGACTTCGGCGGCACCGTGTTCTCGTTGCAATACACGGGCGAGCGTCTGGGTGCGACCCTGGGCGGCGGCATCAACCGCTATAGCAACGACCACTACGGGCGGGTGATTTGGGTAGAAAATTACACCAGCACACTTGACCCCGACCATGAGTATTATCGCAACAACGGCCGCAAGACCGATTTCAACATCTACCTGAAGGGCAACTACAACATCACGACAGCATTAAGCGCTTATGCCGATTTGCAATATCGCCACATTGATTACCGCATCACTGGTTGCAACGACAAGTGGGACTGGACGGCAAGCCCTGAACACTTGCAGACGCTCGACATTGACGAGACCTTTGACTTCTTTAACCCCAAGGCGGGCATCAACTGGCAAATCAATGCTACGCAACGGGCATACGCCTCGTTTGCCGTGGCGCAAAAGGAGCCTACGCGCAACAACTACACCGACGGCTTGTTCTTGGAGCATCCCACACGCGAGCGGCTCTATGATTGGGAGCTGGGCTATGAGTATCGCAGTGGCAGCTTCAGTGCCGGCGTGAACCTCTATTACATGAAATACAAGGACCAACTGGTGCTTAATGGCAAGATTAACGAAATAGGTGAGCTGATGGCAGAGAACGTGCCCAACAGCTATCGCATGGGCGTTGAGCTGATGGCAGGCTATCGCTTCACGCCCTGGCTGCGTTGGGATGTGAATGCCACATTGAGCCGCAACCGCATTCAGGACTACACAGGCTATGTGAGCGACTATGATGCCGACACGTGGGATGACTTGTGGAGCCAGACCGCCATCAATGTGGGCAACACCACTATCGCCTTCTCGCCCTCGGTCATCATCGGCAGCTGCATCGCACTCGATTACAAGGGCTTCGCCGCCATGTTGCAGTCACAATATGTGTCACGGCAATATCTTGACAACTTTGAGCGTAAAGAGGACTCACTTGACCCCTATTTTGTCAACAATCTAGAACTCGCCTACACATTCAACCTGCCCCACACTCGCGGCATCACAGTGGGAGCAAGCATCTACAACTTGTTTGACGAGAAATATGAGACTAATGGCTATGCACAGACGTGCGCCCTCTATTCAGGCGGCGACAAGAGCAAGCCTTACACGCTGTATAGCGACCCACGTTTCTACCCCATGGCAGGCATTAACATGCTGGCACATGTGACACTGAGGTTCTGATGATGGATGCCATAGCCCAATATTTTGCCACATTCAGCTGGGTCAAAGCCATCGATATGGCTGGCTTGGTGCTCGGCTTGATTTACCTGTGGCTAGAATACAAGGCCAGCATCTGGCTGTGGTTAGCCAGTGTGGTGATGCCCATTGTGCACGGTTATCTGTACTGGGAGCGTGGGCTATATGCCGACTTCGGCATGGAGGTCTATTATGTGCTGGCTGCCATCTATGGTTTTGCCGTGTGGCGTTGGGGCAAGCGCCGCAACCACGTCGAGCGTCCCGTGACACGCTTTCCGCTGAGGCTAGTGCTACCTGTTGTGGCGGTGACGCTGGTGTTGTGGGCGGCAATCTGGTGGGTGCTGGTGACATTCACCGACAGCACTGTGCCCGTGTGCGACAGCTTCACCACAGCACTGAGCATGGTGGCCATGTGGGCGTTGGCACAAAAGTATGCCGAGCAGTGGCTGATGTGGCTGGTGGTGGATGCGGTGTGCACTGTGCTCTATGTTTATAAGCAAATACCCTTCACAGCAACGCTCTATGCTTTCTATACCGTAATTGCAGTGCTGGGCTATCGCAAGTGGCTGAGCATGGTTGATGTCGATACACAAACCGTTTAATCTCGTGTTAAACACAACCGTTCACGAGTCATCGCTTTTTACTAAGAGAAGCGGTGGCTCGTGAAATTTTAGGAGATCCCGCAACAAAAATGTTAAAAAAGGCAAAAACGCATCAACATTTGGTGCACTTATTCGTCACTAGGTTGTAACTTCAACGCGTCAAGCAGCAATGAACGAAACAACATTCACACGGCAAGCCATGCAGTGGCGCAACAGTGCCATGCAATCGTGCAAAGCACACGGTGGCGACAATGTGCTTGCCGACGATGTGGCGCAAGACGTGTTGATTAAACTGTGGTCCATGCGCGACGAGCTTGACCGATATGATAACGTGGATAGGTTGGCAGCTGTGATGGCACGGCACTTGACCATCGACAACCACCGCAAACGCCATCTGGTGACGCTCACCGATGGCATAGCAAGCACCCAGTCCGTGGCAGCAGCCAGTCCGCAGGACCAACTAGAGACCCTTGACAATGAGGCATGGCTGCAACGCCGCTTGCAACAGTTGCCAACGCTGCAACACAGCGTGCTGCGCCTGCGCCAGGTGGAACACCGCACCTATGCCGAGATTGCTGCCCTGCTGGGCATTGAGGAGAGCAGCGCACGCAGCCTGCTATCGCGTGCCCGCAAGACACTATTTGAAGAATTTAAACGCAAACAACGACATGAACAATGACAAACGACATATAGCCGAGCTGCTCGACCGCTTCATGGCAGGTGAAAGCTCCCTGGACGATGAGCAGCAGATTGCCCGCTACATGGCTAGCCATGAGGTGGACGATGACTGGCTACCTTACAAAGAGATGTTTGCCTATTTTGACAGCGGCATGGTCGATGAAGAGCCTGCAACGAGCGTCGATGAAGATGCCAAGAAGCACCGCATCGCTCCGCTATGGTGGCGGTGGGCTGCCGCAGCTGCCCTGCTGCTGGCCGTGGCAGGAGCGACGCTATGGCTATGGCGCAGTGGCAGAGAGGTTGTTAATCATCATGATGCGCCACCTATCATTGCTCAAGCCGATAGCAGCACATGGCAGCCTAGCGAGACCCATCGGGATGATGTGACCAATCCATCGCCACAGCAGCCTGAGCTTGTCATGCCCACGCCCACTCGCCAGCGATACCGCAAGGTTAATGCCATAGGTACCAAGCAGTTGGCACAACGCCACAAACACAAACACAAACCCGTAAACGCCACCGCCGCCAGACCTATTGCAGCAAGCGATAGCGTGACACGGGCGAAGATGCAAGGCGAACTGGAACTGACACAAATGAGTGTCGATGCCGACTACATGTTAGCGCAAGAGAAATTGCTAGCGGCACGTCTCGAATGCGAGTTAGCAATTTTGCAAGCACACAGCACGATGCCAAGCTTTGACGATGATGATGACGAACAACATATTGAATATTAACCCCATAAAAATGATAACAACAATGATGACTTTAATGCGACAAATGATGACGGTGGGTGTGTTGCTGGCAATGAGCGCATTGGCTGGCAACGCACAGAGCCAGGTGGCACAAGCATTTGATGAAATTGCTAACGCCACCACCATGATCAATGGTAGTAGCGTCCAGCAGCAGATTGATGACAATGATGTGCGCGTGAGTACCCAAATCTATGTGTTAGCAGCCACAAACGCACATGACTGCTCGATGATTCAGCACTTTATCAGCACTTGCAAGGCCAATCAAGACAAGGCGTACTCATTCAACATACATCAACAAGGTGCAAACAAGCGTTTCCAAAGTTATACCCTGCTCACCGCTAACGGTGACAAAATCTATGTGGGCACACACGATTACAAGAACCTGTTGATTTATTGTGTGGGTGACCCTGACAAACCCGACTACAGGACGTGTTACACCCTAGAGTGGACCGATAAAGGTGACAAAACAATCATGGGACGCATCATTAAAGCCTACACTGTGAGACCAGGCAGGGAATCCAAGCTCAAATTGGGTTCCAATAGCTGGTACTCAGACGGCAATCGTTCCATCGAAGTCAATGGTGACAAAGTTCACATCATCACAAGCGACGGCAGTGACACCACAGTGATTGACATGGAAAATCTAGCCAAAGGTCTAGGGAATCTTGAAGCCCTTGACGAGATGTTAGAATATCAGTTTGGTGACGGTGGATACTCATCAGCAGCAGCAACCGACCGCCACCGCGGCACCCGCAAGAGCACAGGTAACTGGCTTACCAAATTTAACATCTATCGCAACTTGCTCATCGAGGTGCGTGACCGTAACGACGCATCGGGGATTAATGAGCAGACGGTCAAGGCAGGAGCCATTCTCGAGTTGTGTCAATGCCACCCAGCATTAAGCGAAAACGTGCAAAAGGCTTGCATCAAAAGTCTGCAAGACCTCAAAGCAGACCTCGCCGACAGCATCATTAAAGCCATGCTCGACGATGCCATCGATGCCCTGCAACAACCAGCGAAGTCAAGATAGCCAGTGTCAGGAATGAACACTCGATAAAAACGATGAAGCACTTAGGTGCCAGCCCTGTCCGAAACCAGCACCACGGCATGCAGACCCGTTGGTGGGGAAAAGACAGTCGGCAATACATGAGCGAACTGCTGCAATGGGCTTTGAAGAAATAAGAGAATCGAGAAAAAGACATCCATCCATTTGATATGGGAGGATGCCTTTTTTATATCATTATGCTGTTCGGCTCTCAAACCGTAGCAAACCTAGGACTCAACTATTTGGTTGCTTCTGAGAAAATTTTGACAAAGTTGCCGCCGCATATCTTGGCAATGTCGTCGTCGGTGAACCCCAGCTTCAGGAGCTCGCGGATGGTGGCGTGGTAGAATGATGTCGGTTCGTCTTCCCACACATGATTATTGCCCTTGACATCGTGCGGGTGGTGTTGCAGCCAGCAGGATAAAATAATGCTTTTTCATATCGTTGACTTTTCACTTGCTTTGTTTGAACAGCCACTCGCGGGCAGCGTCGAGCAGATAGGCGCGGTCGAAGGCGTACATGTGCTCTGCCATCGGGCTGACCTTGTCCTCGGGCATCACTGTGCCGGCATCGAAGCGCACAAAGTTGATGGCATTGCCCTGACGGATGATTTTTTCGACCTCGGCATTCTGTTGCGCCAGCGGCAGGCGTGCCGAGAATTGCGTTTCGCTGTATTTTGCGCCCTCGCGGGTGAGCAACTCGCCTAGCTCGGTCATCTTGGGTGACGCTTTGGCATCGCCATCTGAGAGCACATAAAAGAACTTTTTATTAGCCAACGGTGCCAACACATTGGTGTCCCACTGGCTGGAGACGAACATCGAGGCGGCAAACAGGTCGGGTTGTGTCACGTTGAGGTAGAAGGAAATCATGCCACCCATCGATTGCCCCGTGGTGTAGATGCGCTTGCGATCCACCGCATATTGCGATACCACATGCTCCACCAGGTGCGGGATAATCGCCACCTCGTCGGACGTCTCCCACTGGTCGTTCACCGCCGCGTCAGGACCAGCAAAATAGGGCACGAGGACAATGCATGGATTCTTCTTTTGATTTTCTTCCGTTGCCCAGATGATGCCGCCATAGCCTTGCGTGAGCGTGTATGCCGCGCCCTTGCCCACAGTGGAAGCGTCGGGCATGAACAGCACCATGGGGTACTGCTTCTTGCCATCGTAATCCTTGGGTAGGAACAGGTTGTACTGCATCGACCGACCCACCCGCTTGTCGTCGAATGTGTAAGTCTTGAACTGAGGCACTACGGCAGCAATCATCGCCGTCAGCACGGTGTCACCGCTCTTGTCGATGCCACCACCGCCCCGTCGTGGCGCACGTTGCTGCTCATCGCCAGATGACTGCGCAGCGGCGGCAGTTTTGGTCTCGGGATGCAAGTACCACATCAGGTGCTTGAGCTGATTGGTGCACAACACCGTGCCGCCGTCCTTGATATGGCCGCTCCAGATAGCTGCCGTGTCATCGTGAGGCGACGAGGGGTCGGTGTGGCTGCCTGCCAGTCCAGCCTGCGACGTGTTAAACAGGATTCTGCTTTTTCCTTTAGTCATGGCAATGGCTTCCGCAAGTCTTTGGTTGTCATCTTCCTTAAACCGCAGTTCAACGGCAACAGGCTTAGTCTGCAAAGCATCGGAAAGCGATTGCAGGGCATCGTCTGTGTCTAAATCGACCACCGCGATGTGCATAAACTGGCTGCCAGTGGCGTCATCATACAGCACCACCTCATCGGTCGTGCCCGTGGCAGTCGCTGCCTCCTGGATTTGGCGATAATAATTCTGGGGATTGCTGATGCCAATCAGAATTTTACCCTTGGCATATTCCAAGGCCTCTTGCAGCGTGGGGCGCTTGCCCTCGTCGGTATTGAGCACGATATCGCCCTGCTCGTCCTTCTTGAGGTCTATCAAGGCGATGTGAGCCCCCTTGTCGATGGCTTTGCGGATGGCGTCGATGGAATTGGCAACCGTGCCATGCCAATCGCCCTGCTTGGCAATCACTAGGATTTCCTTACCTTGCGGATTCTGCAACGCTGTTCTGATGGAATCCGCTCTTGTCATCGTGGAGTTGTTTTGGGCATTAGCGCAGCCCAGGAGTCCTACCAGAACCATTGCGAGAATCAATGCTCTCATAAGAAAAATCAATATGTTATGTTATTATTTTTAGACCCAAAAATCCGTCGAAAGTTTAATATTTCACATTTATACTTCCATTTTCAAGCCAAATTCATTTATGCTATGTATTATCATCATGGTCGTCATTCCAGTGACAAAAATCATGTCATATTGACAAAGTCAAGAAGTATTGCTAAAAAATGTTGAGAGACCTCATTTCTCTCATTTTTTATTTATCTTTGTAGCGGTGCAAAAACGCATCACTCGCATTGGTAAATGGCAATATTAAGATGATGAATTAAGTTATTGCAACGATTTATGATGACAGAAGAACAGAAACAATCGATTATCCAAAGTGGAAAGGAATTTTTCAGAACCACGATAATTCCTAACCACTTAAACAAACTTAGACAATTACGACTAAAAGATTTCAATTATAATCCTTTTCTCGTCAATTACCTTGCCGCATTGTTATGTGGTAATACCGAGCCGCAGTCTCTAGCAAAGGCTCTGGTTTATCCTCGCGTTTTGGGCACGAGCATTAACACGAGCTTCGGACAGAACATACAGATCTTCATTTCACAATTGGGGCAGATAACAGGTAATGCCTCGGGCATCGATGGAATAGATATTGAATTTATTGATGCGCTCGATGGACGTAAAAAATACTGTCAGTGTAAAGCTGGCCCTCAAACTATAAACAAGGATGACATTGCCACAATCCTTGGTCATTTCAAGCACCTGCTTAACAAAGCCCGCTTAGACCGATTGCCCATTCAAATTGATGACTTAATCGTAGGGATTCTATACGGAGAGCCTGAAAATATCTCTGCAAACTATAAGGCAATAAATGGTCATTATCCTGTGTATTGTGGAAGGGAGTTTTGGGAACGATTGACAGGAGACGCACAATTCTACAATAAACTGGCAAAAGCATTCGGCGAAGTTGTCGAGGACGACGAAATAGATGGTAGCGAATTGATATTAAATAAAGTAAATGATATCGCAAAAGAAATAGAGGAAAAGGGGGGTCTATAATGCAGACATTTTTATCTGTAAACAATCTGGCAGATATCACAGGCACATCATTTGCAACAGCACAAAGGTGGGGTGCCAGTGGTCAATATCCTTATCGTGAATTTAAGGGTAAGTATGGTTTTTATATGGAAGATTTACAAGAAATTCCATTAGTAAAATCCATGCTTGAATCACACTGGGATGAAGAACTTGTTGTGACCCCACGAAGGGATTTCTCATCTGTTGAATTGTTTGCTGGTGCTGGAGGATTAGCACTCGGTTTAGAAATGGCAGGATTCAAGCATATCTTGTTGAACGAGATAGATGAGACCGCTTGCAAAACCCTTAAAAAGAATCGACCCACCTGGAACGTACTACACAAGGATATTCATAAAGTGGATTTTAGCTCCCTGTCTGGAGCAGTGGATTTCCTATCAGGAGGCTTTCCTTGTCAGGCTTTTTCTTATGCTGGCAAAAAAGGTGGTCTTAATGACACACGAGGAACCCTGTTTTTTGAACTTGCTAGAGCTGTGAGTCAATTGCGCCCTAAGGTATTCATGTGCGAAAATGTAAAAGGACTTCTATCACATGATAGCGGAAAGACTTTGAGCATCATCAAAAATGCAATCCGCGAATTGGGATACACGCTCATTGAACCTCGCGTTTTGAAAGCAATCATGTATCAAGTGCCGCAAAAGCGCGAACGCTTAATTCTCGTTGCCATACGTAATGACCTTGCACCTGCTGTTTCATTCAAATGGCCCGACCCTTATCGCCGTGTCATGACATTGCGAGATGCTTTTTTCAAGGGTGAACTTTACCCTTGCGATGTCCCTGCCTCGGCTGGACAAAGTTATCCAGAAAAGAAGAAACGAGTTTTGGCAATGGTGCCCGAGGGTGGCGACTGGCGTGACTTACCTCTTGAAGAGCAAAAAAAATATCTGGGAGGCAGCTTTTACCTTGGAGGTGGAAAAACAGGTATGGCACGACGATTGTCAATGGATGAACCATCGTTAACATTAACTTGCTCACCAGCTCAAAAGCAGACTGAACGATGCCACCCCACCGAGACCCGTCCCTTAACCGTAAGGGAATATGCTCGCATACAAACCTTTCCTGACGATTGGACATTTGAAGGCAGTTTGTCTGACCAATATAAACAAATTGGAAATGCAGTTCCAGTAAACCTTGCTTACGCTATTGGCAGGTCGCTAATTAGGCTACTGAACGACATCGATGAACGTTATCCAGAAGAAAGCCAATTCACCACTGCTAATGAATTGGCTCACCAAATGCTTCCAGCCGAAAGTTTAACGTTAAACTTTCCTGAAGACGATTGATATAGTTAAGACTCTCGGCTCAAGTGTCAAAACAGAGCTTGATCTCTTTGTAATTTACTGAAATATAGTATCTTTGATGCCATTTAGATTCCATGGCTAAAAATCTGCTTTTATTGCGGCTAAAAACGAGTGATAAAATGCTGTAATCATAGCAATTTTTCCGCCTCTGAATTGACTGCATCAACGCCGTCGCGATGCAGTTGAGGGCGAGACCCTTTTACAAGTCCCGCCCTCGGTGTAGTGCTGTGACTGTTAGCATTACCGCTGTGCCTGCAATCGGTTGAACTCCTCAACCACATGCTCGGCGATGGCACAATCTTGCGCTTCAGTGCCGCCACCTACGCCGATTCCGCCGACAATCTTACCGTCAACAAACAGCGGATAACCGCCAGCAACCAGTGTGATGCGTGGGTCGTTGGTCTGAATGGCCATCAGCGAGCCGCCCTCCTTGGCCCACTCGGCCACGTCTTTCGTCTTGCTTTGTGTGACGGCTGCTGTGTAAGCCTTTCCAGGGACAAGTGTAATGCTCAGTACCAGCGCATCGCCATAGCGGCGGTAAACGCGCGGCAATCCGTGCTGGTCACTGATGGCAAAGCTAATATCAACGCCCAGTTCTTGAGCTTTTTCGTGCGCTACGGTGCAAAGACGGTCGCAAAGTTCATCTGTAAGTATCATATCTCTTGTGTTTTGAGCTCCTGCTACATTGCCACATGTGGCAAGCATCAAGAGCATGGTGAATAATAATGAAATTGAATGTCTCATCTCGTTTTGATTTTGTTCTTCGGTAACGACTTCCCGCCGATAGGGATTGTCTTGTTTTCGGGTGCAAAGTTCGCAATCTTTTTCGAGGCGCGACACGTTTTTTCTACACAAGAGTTGCTCAATTCTACATTTCTTCGCAATATCGGCTGCGCTCGGCATAGCTCAAGCTTTTCTTGGCTCTGCGCTCGCTTGCACGAGATTTCTTCAGATTAGCGTGACAGATGCGATTTCAGGAAGATGATATCCTCCTTTGGCGAGCCATACCAGCTGATGTGGGGCAACTATCGTGGCGACCGCATCGGCATCTTCACTTACAACGACAAAGGCGAGTATGGTTATGCCGACTTCGACTATCTGCGCTATGACTACAAAAGCATCGCACCCACTATCTATTAATGTA